>Ga0272440_1000757_pt1 | contig 27260 bp, 26 predicted proteins | sample SSMMMBAug17_FD_192440 | JGI IMG/M metagenome (GOLD analysis project Ga0272440, IMG submission 192440) | Marine sediment archaeal communities from Little Sippewissett salt marsh, Falmouth, MA, United States - SSM-MMB-Aug17 | ecosystem: Environmental > Aquatic > Marine > Wetlands > Sediment ... | reverse complement strand
TTCCCATCGCGTCACCCTCCTTCACTCTAACAAAATGTCATGTAGCAACACTAAAGTTTTGATACGCGACATTCTCTGAAGACCATTAATAAAAAAAGTCCTCAAAGGTATAATTTCTTTGAAGACTACTCCATATTTACTTAGTTTATTACATTCTTTTTTCATAGTTTTAACAATCTCTTGACACGCTTAAGATTAATATATCCTGATAACTCAATTTTTTTAGAACTCTTTTAATAAATTTACAGATAAAGTCAATATTTTTTTTAATTGATCATAATAAAAATAGAACTTTTCAAGTCTTATGCCATAGCGTACCAAGTTCCCCTGAAATTATGGTTTAAAATACTTCGTAACCATTGAAATATCTCATAATTTTCGATGATATCAATTAATTATTTGATACGATAATATGAACAAATTTTTAATAATTTCATCAAATGTAAAGTTTTTTTACGTAAATGAATACTATGTTTTTACACTATTTACTCAACAATCTGTGTTAACATCTGATAATAAAATTGAAATTCCAACCGCCGAAAGGGCCAAATTCCTTTAACATTTGAATATTGCTCAAAATTTTTATAATAATAATTAAAAACCTTTTTATAGAATAATTTTCCATGGCCTTCCAGGAATTTTGTGCCGACTGTCAAAATTTCAGTGTGTGGATCATAAATAAATTCTTTGGCTTCCTCATAATAATATTCACCTAAAAAACCATTTTTTGCCAGCCCTTTGTACATTGCTGTTTGCTGCGGGACTGATGCTTTATATTTGTTATTTTCTTTGTCTAATTCTAAAGTTATTGTTTTTAAGCCTGCACCTTTATTCTGAATATTGGCGACAAATGGGTTTGTTAATTTATAGGTTGTTGATACTGATATCTGTCTGGAATTTAAAATATTAATTTCAACTTCGTGTTGTATACTCAATTGATAATAAGGTTTTTTTTCATAGCACCCCTTTTCTGGCACTTCGAATTTTTTTATAATTTCTGATTTACCAAGCATTTTTCCATTGGAATAGGAAAAATCTACCCATCTTTCATACAGAAAAAGCTGCCCGCATGCTTCTAATTGACCTGAAACAAAATACCTGATATCTGCATTTCTGAACTCATGATTGCCAACCTTCCAAATGACTTTTGAGGTATTAAAATAAATTTCATTATTCGATTTTCCAAAATTAAACTCAATTACATTATCTGCAAATGGAGGGATCCCCTGAATAAAAAAGTCATAGTCATTTAAATGAAGTTTCGACTGTTCAAAACGACATAAACCATATTTTATCCCATCACATTTTTCTGTTGACCATGTGTCTTTTTTTTCATTATATTGCAAGCGTAATGGATTTCCAAATAAATCCGACAGTTGTTCATTTTTAATTAAAGATGTTATGGACCCATCAAAATGAATTGAAAAATTGGCCAGCGTATGAATTTGATCTGCAACGATATGAATGATATTAATTTTTTCATCACTGAGAAATGCATTTGTGGATGAATCATATTCAAAGGTCAATAATATGCCACCTACAAGTGCATTGGCTGAAATGTGAGAAGAAATTTCATCAATATAAAACTCTGCGTCAGTCAGTTTGTGTTGCCCGAAAATTATAGAAGAACAATGCCCCAGCCAATATTTTTTTGATTCATTGTACTTTAATTGAATCTGCTGGTTGTTCTCATCTTTAAATATATCACGATCCAGTTGGCCGTTGCGATGAAGTGGATTCATTATTTCCTATTTTTTTTAAAAATTTTCTATTCTGGCCCTTCATGGCCCCTATGGCCCAGATATACTTGCGAATCCACTGTGTTGTTCAGCCGCATAAATCTTGAAATTTTCGATGTTTCTCATCTATGACTAAACGCATGATGAATTGAAAATGAGCTGATCATTCAAAAACGTGTTTGCCAATAATTAATTATGGAAATATTTATCATTTTTTGGATTTTGTCAAGCTGTTTTTATGAATAAGTATTTATTCATAATTTTCTAATATTGGCAATTCGATAATGAATTTTGTTCCTTTAGGATCATTATCAGCAACCGATATTTTTCCATTGTGATCTGAAATTATGGAATTGACAATAGAAAGCCCCAATCCTGTCCCCTGCTCTTTGGTTGAAAAGTAAGGTTCAAACAATCGGGGCTTGTCTTCATCAGAAATCCCAATACCTGAATCTGCAACAGTTACATTGACCGCTTTTTTATCTTTCAACGCTTCCAGTGTGACTGAAATGTCTCCATGCGCACCTATTGCTGAAATGGCATTGTCAAAAAAATTAATAAATGCGCGTTTAAATTGCTGTTTATCTATGTTCAGCATGGGAATATCATTTTTTGTTTCAAGTTTGAAAAGAATATGAGGTGTTCCCTCGCGATACAGGGCAATGGTTTCTTCAATTAGTGGAACCAGATCACAAAGCACAGGATTTGCAGTTGGAAACCGGGCAAAAGCCGAAAATTCGTTAACCAGATTTCGGATTTGATCCACCTGATCAACAATGGTTTGACTGCATTCATTAAATACAGGATCATCCAACTGTTTTGAAAACTTTCTTTGAAGTCGTTGCGCGGATAATTTTATGGGTGTTAATGGATTTTTGACCTCATGGGCAATTCGACGTGCAACTTCACGCCATGCAGCAATACGCTGCAATTTTTCCTGTTCGGTCAGGTCATCAAAAACCAGAACCATCCCCATATGCGCTTCATTTTTTCGAAGTGCTGTTGCATGGAGCATAAAACTCTTTTGACGGCCATCAAGGTTGATTTTTAAGGGTAAATTCAATGAACGATCAAGATTGAGCTTATCCATAACTTCAGATGCCAATGTCAGATGCTGCCCATGAAGCAAATTACGATACGACTGATTAATCACATTATCTGAAACGATTGATAACATGGACGTCGCGGACTTATTTATTGTTGTAACCAATCCGCGGGCATCAAGAGAGATCACCCCTGCTGAAATATTATCCAGGACAATTTCCATATATTGCCGCTTTTCTTCAATTTCAGAATTTTGTTCCTGAAGCTTTATGGCCGAATATTCCAATTCTTTTCTGCTTTTTTGCAAATCATACGTCATCTGATTAAACGATTGAACAAGGCTTCCCATTTCATCATCGCCAACCTGACTGATTCGAAATGAAAGATGCCCCTCAGCAACACGCCTTGTTCCCTCAGCAAGGTTACGTATGGGAATGGTTAAGGATTTTGATACTTTCAATCCAAACCAGATGGCCCCGAATAAAATCATCAACGCTACAATAAATAATGTAACATAATGCGTAATTTTTACAGGATGTTTTAACAGTTTTAACTGTTGATATTCCTCAATTCCTTTGGATACCGAAGCCAGGTTTTCTGATATATTTTTCCCAATTAATGCTGTGATCACAATTAATAATTTGGCATTTTTTTCGCCTTTGTTAAATGGAACAGCTCCAATTGTTTTGATAAATTCTCCTTCAATCGTTCCAATTTTCAGATGACGAATACCAAAAGGGGATAATTTTTTTTGAAAATCATCAACAGACACGGGATCAAAAAAATCTTCATCCATTTCAGATGCCATTGAGATGGCAATTCTTTTATAGTGATTTGAATACACTTCAATTGCAAAAAGATTGAATGTTCTTCGGGCAGTTTGAATATGACTGATAAGTTTTGCAGGACTTTCATATAAGCGTCTGCGTTCGATCTGGTTGGCAATTTTATGGGTATAAAACTGATTCTGGTTTTCCACATAATCATAAAATCCCCGACCCACTGCCAGTGCATTTTTAAAAGCCTGTTCTATTGAGGCATTAAAAAAAAATTCAATACTGTTTGATATAAAATTGACTGAGAAAAAAAACAGAATAATCGTAGGCACCAGCGACACACCCAAAAAAGCCAGAACCATTTTGGTTCTTAGTTTGGATCCAATTTTTTTTATGCGTCGCTCATAAATCAGCTTTGCTGCGTTACGAAACACCATATAGATCATAAACAGCATAAGCAGCATATTGATATTCATCAAAATGAACATCATGACTGTATTTGACAGTGGAATTTGATATCCAAATTTAATGAATTTTATTTCAACATAGGTAACAAGCAATAATAATATGACAATGATAACAAAGGATAACTTGCCATGCTTTGTTTTTACCTCTTGCAGTGCTGATTTATTTATTTTGTGTGTTGGTGTCTTTTGCATATGAACATATTTGGTTTATTGGAATTTTCGATGTGATGAATTTAATAGACAAAATCAACAATATACCAATCAGTTTCCAAATCCCACATGGAAACGAAAAAGAAAACATAGTGCAAATAGAAGGGCAGTCGCACTTCATCCAATTCTGCTTTTGCACATATCTGATATTGACTGCCTTTTGAAAGCTGTGACAGTGACGCAATTTTTAAATTATCAATACGAGACATCATTTTCTGCGCTTCTGGAAATGAGGATGTTACATATGGACTGTTTTTATCCCATGAACGAGTAATATTAAATTCTTTTTTCATGGGATCATACTTTATTGTATGCGCAATTTGTACTGAAGAAATCTGGCGGTCCATTACAAACCGACGCACTTTATACAAACCAATAAACGTAGAAAAGGTAGCCGGCACACCGCTCATGATTGCTTTTGTGACCTCATTGGAAAAACATCCCTCAATTCCCATGTATATTAATAAATCATCCCTTGTGTTTGTAATAATGATATCTGATAATTGGGCTTCATTAGGCCATGTATTAGATGCCATTCCAACAATGAAAAGGCTTAACAGGAAATATTTGATATAGATTTTTTTCATAAAGTTTCTGTGTTCCAGCAATCTTTTCTTATAAAAAAGTTTTCCAAGAATTTGTGATGCAGTGCGTGTCCTGATTTGTGAATTTTTATCAAACCACAAACTGGCATCCCCAATAACGAAAAATCTCCAATACAATCCAATATTTTATGGCGCACAAATTCATTTTCAAAACGAAGGCCATCCGCATTCAAGATTTTATCCTTATCAACAACAATCGCATTGTCTAGCGACCCCCCTTTTGCAAGGCCAAAATGTCGCATCATATCCAATTCATGCAAAAAACCAAATGTTCGTGCGGGTGCAATTTCTGAAGCAAAACGATCTGGTGTGATATCCAGCGTATACTCTTGATACCCGATTAATGGATGTTTAAAATCTATGGTACAACTTATTTTAAAGCCATTATAGGGTTCTAATCGTACTGATTTGTCACCTTCAGATATTTCAAGGGGCGTTTTGATTACAAAAAAGACCTTGGGCGTGTCTTGAATCGATATGCCGGCCTCCTCAATTAAGTTAGAAAATTTGGCCGCACTACCATCCATAATTGGTACTTCGTAGGAATCCATTTCCACAATGATATTATCAATTCCCTGGCCAGTTAATGCAGCCATCAAATGCTCGGTTGTTGAAACAATTGCCCCATCAGCGCCCAAAACAGTCGCTAAGCTGGTATCCACAACCCTTTGAAAAATTGCTGAAATTTGCGGTTTGCCAGGTAAATCAGTGCGTACAAAAACACGTCCTTGATTGGGGGGGCCGGGTCTTAGTGTCAGATGTACTGTTTGGCCGGAATGAAGTCCCACACCCTGACATGAAACCGGTTGTGAAATTGTTTTTTGTTTTTGTTGCATTATTTCGTTCTTTCATGGCGCGTTAGAATACGCGGACGAACTGTAGGGGCAAACCTTGTGTTTGCCCTTAAGAATGCTCAAAAAAAAGGAAAATGTATTAACTGTATGAATCAATGATAATACGAAATACGCTTATTGTAAAGTCCTAATTTGTTTGTAATCGTTATTGATACATCAGAATGCGCCCGAAGCTCTGAAGGATATTCAAACACGAAAGTTGCAATTGCCTGTTTGCGCTCTGCAATCATGATTCATCAGAATATTTATTCTTTATTTCTAAAATAATCTCTTTATTTTCCAGAAACAAATCAACAATTTCAGAATCAAAGTGTTTCCCCTTCTCTTTAACTAATAACTGTATGGCTTTTTCAACAGTCCATGCATTTTTGTAAGGCCGAACTGAAGTTAAGGCATCGAAAACATCAGAAACCGCCGCAATTCGTCCTTCCAGGGGAATGTCAGTTCCTGAAAGGCCATTTGGATAACCTTTACCATTCCATTTTTCATGATGTGTTAATGCAATCTTTTCAGCTAACCGGCATAGATCAGAATCAATATTTGAAAGAAGCTGTGCACCAATTTCAGAATGCGTTTTCATAATCTCAAATTCTTCCTGATTTAACTTACCCGGCTTGAGCAAAATCGCATCAGGAATGCCTATTTTTCCAATATCATGAACTGCAGCGGCATGTTGCAATTGGTCGCAATCGTCTTCATTCATTCCCAGGGCTTTACCTAAAATGCGAGAAAAATGACTCATTCGAACAATATGCATCCCTGTTTCGTTATCCCGATAATCTGCAGCTCTTGCCAGCCTTTTGATTGTCTCATAATGTGCACCAAACAACTGATTATGAATTATTTTCAATTCATTGAGCGCATCATGCAACTTTTGGGTTCGATCTACAACAGCCAGTTCTAGATTTGTTTGAAGCATTTTCAATTCTGTATGGGTTTTTATTCTGGCTGAAAGTTCAGCATAATTGAAAGGCTTGGATACATAATCTACAGCGCCGAGTTTGAAGCCCTTAACAATGTCCTCCGGGTCTGTTTTTGCTGTAATAAAAATAATGGGAATGGTTTGTGTTTCTGGATTGCTTTTTAAACGTTCACACACTTCAAAACCACTCATTTCAGGCATCATGATATCCAAAAGTATGAGGTCTGGTTTTTTTTCTTCAGCCATTTCCAAAGCAATTTTTCCATTCATCGCTGCCATGATTGAATAATTCTCTAACTGAAGTCTTTTTCCTAATATTTGAATATTAATAGGCTGATCATCAACGATCAGAATTGATGGTTTAATTTTCATAAGATGCTCCATCAAAATCTTTTATTTGTTATTGTTATCAAATAAATGTAAAAACAATTTCCAATCTTTTTGCAGCCTGACAATATCAAATGAATCAATGTGATCAACTAATCTATCACTGTATTCCTGAATCGGCTTGCAAGAAAAACGTAAAGCATATTCTTTTAGACGCATTGCCCATTTATTAATATCATCCATATAAAGTTTTTCAAGATATTTATTCCACTGCGGATAAAATTCATTTTTAAGAATCATTTTGAACTCAGGAGCATTATCAATCATGTCTGAACTTAACTTTATAGGTGGCAAGTTTTTGGTATCGTTGGTATTGGAATGTTTTTTTCTTTTATAGGGTATGAACTGTAATAATTTTTCAGTAATCGTGCTTTTGTGAAATGGCTTTTTTATGTAGGAAAATCCCTCTTTTTCAATTTGATCAAGGGTATCCTGAAAAGCAGAAGCTGTAATGAGTACAATGGGAATTTTGGATAAGGCCGGATCCATTTTAATAAATCTGGCAGCTTTATAGCCATCAAGAACAGGCATATGATAATCCATAAAGATGAGGTCCGGTTGATAGGATCTGGCCATGTCAATTGCAGAATCTCCATTGTCTGCTTGCAATATTTCAAAATCAAAATCTTTCAGATATTGCGACAAGACATAAAGATTTGTTGCAATGTCATCAACGATAAGTATCTTTGTATTTTTATTGAATACAATATTGTCCGAATCCATGTGATCCATTTGTGTTAACAATTTCGATTCTTCAACATTGCCTGGATTATCAAACAGCTTTAACAGAACCAGAACAGAGGATTTTATTGTGTTTAAATATTCTTTTTGTTGGGGGTCAGAAATCATGTCAGACAGTATCTCTGAAAAACCAAGAATGGCATTCATTGGGGTCCTGACTTCATGACTCATTTTGGCCAGGCAGTTTGATTTATCCTTTCTGGAAATATGGGGTTCGTGTTTTGCGGCATCAAGTTTTGACATATCAAGACCTATACAAAGCAAACCTGTAACATTTTCACCTGAATCTTTTAAGGTAACGTCATACCAGGAAATAGCAATCTCTTTACCCGATTTGGTTATAATTGGATTGATATTTCCGCTCGTATGAATATTGTTTATGGCTTTAAAAAAAAATTGTCTGATTTTATCCTGAACTTTTTCAGGTAAGAATGTTGTGAACCAGTCTTTACCTTTAATCTCTGATAATGAATATCCGGTAATATGCTCAAAGTAAGGGTTGGCCATTTCGATACAGCCCTGTTTGTTTAAAACAATAATGATAACAGGGGCTGTTTGAATAATTAATTCGTTCAATCGTCTTTCTGATTCTAACTGTTTTTGGTCAAACAATTTATCTTGATTGTGCTTCATTGAACTGTATTGTTCTCCTTTTATTATATTCAAGACGTTGCCTTATTTGATAATTGACGAATACATGTTGCAATCTGTGCATCCAGTTTTAAGGTCAATTGATCAATCGACTCAAAGGCAATATACAATTGTTCATCCTGCGGGATAAAAAATATTGGCCTGGTCTGCATATCAGGGAATGAATCGGGTTTTATCAACATAAATCATGTTGTAATCATTTATTTTATTAAATGATGAAATATTTCGAAACGGGCGTATGTACAGTTTAGGGGAAGCGAATTTCATACAAGGAATGCACGATCTCGGCAATTGCAAGAACAGCGTAGGGCTAAAGCCGGCTTTAGCCCTACGCTGTTCTTGCAATTGCCGAAATTGAGCATACCTTGTATGAAATTCACTTCCCCTAAACTATACATACGCCCACTCGAAACATAACTTATGTGCCAGTGCGAACTTTGCAAGGCGGATATACTTTTTTTACAACATGCCTTTGTGCTTCTTACAAATAGCACATTTTATGCCATTAAATCCCTGGTCATTCATTCCCAGTTCCATAGCCCTGGTCGCTCTTTAATGTCAAAATTTTTTGGGACAGGTTCTTTCAGGTCAATAAACATATAGTATCCAGCCTGTATAAGCATCTGTTTGAATGGCATGAGATCAATCCGCCAGTTTGGATAAATCCAATGAAGATGATCATCATATACGCTGTACCATGATTTTTCGCCTTTAGGACTTATAAAAGGTTGATTGGGGCGAATTTCTGATGGCGGTATACGAGATATGCATAGAGGCCAAAATCCTGAGGTGACAATCCCTAGAGGCAGGTCAACTTTTTTGGGAATTGAAAGGATGTCATTTTTAGTAAGTTCAGGGCTGATAATCATTCCAGAAAACTGATGTTTTGCAAGCAGCTTGATTTCATATGTGTTACTGATATTACAAAAAGGTCCTGCCCACAATTGACATTTTGATGTATTAAAAAAAACCGCCTGCCAGGGCGCATTCACAACAAATTTTCTTGCGCCATTCTGCCATATCTCGGAAATACGTTTTTCCCATTGTCGTTCATGTTCTGGCCAGATAACCGGTGGAAGCCACCACCAAATATTCGATATTGCTCTTTTTGATTGTTTTTCGGCATTACTTCTGGATAACCAGGCACCAGATTGATGTCGGGTTCCTTTTTTTTCATTAATCTTTCGAAACACACTGATATCCAGAGTGTTACGATAAACACCGCCAGATCGCCTGGAGCGAGTGGAATTTTTTCCGGGATGAAACTCTGATGATTGTTCATTCTTAATTGATGGCAATTGCGTGTTCAGTTGATTTATCTTTTCCATCAATGATGGATCTTTGCGATCAATTAAAAAAACAGCGGTTCCAATGTCTGGGAGTCGGATGCCTTGCTTTTTTTGAAAAAACCATTTCCCTCCTTTTGGAATGGATTGTTTCATTGTTTGGACATGATGCCCTTTTTGATCTTCATAGCCAATGCGCAATCGATCACCTGGAAAAAGCGCCTCGCGAGGAGAAAAAAAACGCTTTGATTGCTTGTCTCCGATTACTTTTGCAATTTTATAACCAGATCCAGTATCATTTTCTGTTGATATGGGATGATATTGACGTTGAGGCAAAAAATAATAATGTGTTCCTTGACGTCCGAGGGCATATTCGAGCAATGATAATGCTTTCCTCTTTTGTTCAGGCGAATTTCCCTCATCACGCAACATCTTATATGCAAGTGTCGTATGATAGACATAATGCGGCCCCTTTTTTCGGCCCTCAATTTTCCAGGCCCGAATCCGCGGCATCCTTAAAAGGGTCTTAACCAAAACATCTAAACACAAATCCGCACATGAAAAATAGCGCTTTTTATGACCTTTGTAATTGTAAACTCTGCGGCAGGGTTGCACACATTGCCCACGCAAACCACTTTTTCCGCCCAAGAAGCTGCTCCAGTAACATCGGCCAGAAACGCCATAACACAGAGCGCCATGAATAAAAACCTCCAAATACATATTTTTGGAGCACGCATTGGCCAAACTTTTAATTTCATCAATGGATAATTCTCTGGGCAATACAACGCAGTTGACATCAAGACATCCTTGAATCCACCTCAAAGCTTGAAAGAAGCTGACATTGGCCAATGTGGACAGGTGAATTTCTCCCTTAAATCCCTGCGATCTCGCCAGATGGATAAAGGATAAGTCCTGAATGATCAATGCATCAGGTTGAATTGTATGAAGAATGTTTGCAAGCCATCGGTCCAGACCTGAAATTTCGGACTCTCGAATCATACTGTTTAAAGTAAGATATACAGCGACATTTTTATCATGGGCTAATGAAGTCAATGCTGCCAGTTCTTCTACATTGAAATTATGCGCCTGCATACGCGCAGAAAAGGATTTTAAGCCGCAATAAATGGCATCTGCCCCAGCTGCTAAGGCAGCAAGAAAAGAGTCTCGCTCGCCGGCTGGTGCCAAAATCATTGGTCGAAATGTTGATTCAGTCATTGATAGATCCAATTAGTTGTGAAATATCATGGATATTTTTTTCTATTAGATAGTTTCGAATGCCATTGACAATGTCTATTGTCGCATGTGTATTTACAAAATTAGCAGTCCCTACCTGAACTGCGCACGCGCCAGCAATTAAGAATTCCAGAGCATCAGATGCTGTCATAATTCCACCAATACCAATGACTGGAATCGAAACCGACTGCGCAACCTGAAAAACCATTCGAAGTGCAACTGGTTTGATCGCAGGACCGGATAATCCGCCAATTGTATTTGCCAGCACAGGCTTTCTGGTATGAATGTCAACAGACATACCTGTCAATGTATTAATCAAAGAAATACAATCTGCACCTGCATCTGAAACTGTTCGGGCAATATGAACAATATCTGTGACATTGGGTGATAATTTAACAATGAGCGGTTTGCTCGTATTGTTTCGAATGGTGTGAATGACAGTATATGCCAGGTCCGGGTCTGTACCAAAAGCAACCCCTCCTGCCTTAACATTGGGGCATGAAATATTCACTTCCAAAGCTGCAACCTGATCCAAAGGTGTCATTTTTTCTGCAAGAAGCACATATTCCTCAATGGTTTTTCCATAAATATTGGCGATGACCGGTGTATCAAACTGACTTAAAAAAGGCAGTTTTTTTTCAACAAACTTGTTCAGCCCAACATTTTCCAGCCCGATGGCATTAAGCATACCGCAAGGTGTTTCAACAATTCGCGGCGGCGGGTTGCCTGGATTCGGTTCCAGGGATAAGCCTTTAACAACAATGGCACCCAGTTGATTCAAATCAACAAATGCCGAAAATTCTTCGCCATAACCAAAAGTCCCGGATGCTGTCATAACCGGATTTTTTAATTGCAGCCTCGGTGCAATTTTTACATTTAATTTGGGTTCAATGCTCTGTTTCATTCTGTAATTCACGCTTAATTTGATGCACCCATTCTGGAAAAACAGGGTTTGTTACCTGATCACTGATTTCAATATGCGTTTTAATATCCAGTATGGGACTCCCATCTAAAGCTTCCAGACCTTTTACATGAAGAATATTCTTTTGTCGTTCAAGCAATTCAACAGTTGAAATTAATATAGAATTCGGTCTTCCAGGAGATCGGGTTGCAAAAATACCTTGAATAGGCAAGTCTTTCCGCCCCATAGGATGCACTTTTCTCAAGCTGCGTTGCTCATCAGAAAGCAAATGAGGCCAATAAATCACAACAATATGAGAAAAGTGTTCAATGCCATCCATCATATCCTCATATGATGGTTCAATGATCAATTCTGAAAGGGTTTGTTTTATTTGTTTATACTTTAATTGGCTTTGTCGTTTTCTTTCGGAAACATCCAGGTCTTGTTGGAACGTTGTTTGTTTGATGTTGTTTTTTACATAACCAATTGGTTTTATTGTGATATTCATTTGATAGTTCCTGTGATTATGGGATTAGAATTTTTAGGAAATTGATTGTTCCTTTTTTCGCATAGGTCTATAAGTTTTGATATTTTTCAATAACCGAGGTTATACATGCTACGTCTCTACAATCGAAATCTTTAAATCTTAGTAACAACCCCATCTCGCGCATCCATTTCCAGATGCCCCACTGAATTAAACGTTTCAAGACGATATTTCTTATCTGAGACATAAAAAGAAGTTATTGAACAATTATAAATTAACCATCCCAATGTCAATGCTTTAGCAGGTGTCAATCCTAATATCATATGCATGGAAACAGCGATTAAACCGCCCGATGTAAACACAATGGCGGTATCATCATTATTTTGTTTTTCAGCAATCCTGTTCATCCCCTGCATGACACGATTTATATAAGATTCAAACGATTCTATGCCACCTGTTTGATTTTTGCTGGAAATCCAACGATTGAGTAGTTGTGAAAAAATAGATTCAAATGTCGTATTGTCAGAAAAGGCTTTTTCGATCTCATTTGCCAATGAGGGTTGATCTGTTAATAATTCAGGAAGAAAGTGATCGATAATACCTTGATAATCATATTCATTAAATATGGAATCAATGATGATTTCTGGAACAAACCCAGCATGTTCACACGCTATTTCAGCAGTTCTTGTTTGACGTTTTAAACTGCCTGAAAAGAGTGTTGTTGGATGAATACCTGCTTGCTTTAAAAATTGACCGGTCACCTGAGCCTGGTATTCTCCCATCTCAGATAGCTGATCATACTCACTTTCTCCAAAGCCCGCTTTTCCATGACGTATGAGTATAATTTTTCCCATGCGTTATATCCTTTGATTTGGGTAATATGTTGTAAACTATAGCTGAACCAGTATGATAGTAATATTATCTGCACCACCTGCAAGCTTGGCCTTACGCACTAGATCTCTGCAAGCACTTTGAAGATGACCTGACTGAGACTGGATGATCGAAAAAATATCTTTTTCAGATAGCATATCATATAAGCCATCAGAACATAGAAGAAAGAGATCATCCGGTTGAATCAGTTCCGCCCATGTAAATACACGCAATCGATTATCAACACCGATGGCCTGATTTAAAACGTTTCTTTCAGAACATTTATTCGCTTCTTCTTGAGTGTACAAGCCTTGTTCTACCATGCTCTGAATTTCGGTATGATCTTGCGTCACCTGATCCATTTCATTTTTTCGAATCAGATACACGCGTGAATCTCCCACATGGGCAATCCAGGCTTTTTGTTTTCTGATTATTAAGGTTGTAAGCGTTGTCCCCATGCCATTGAAATCTGATACTTTCATTGATTGAAGCAAAACGTTTTCATTAATCTGATAATACAGACTTTTAAGATGATCCCACATTGTTTCTTCAGATACATCTGTTCGAGAATAATATTTTAACAATGCATGGCATGCCATATTACTGGCTATTTCGCCCGCATTATGACCGCCTAAACCATCCGCAATGGTAAATAAACTGCCATATGTATCAATATCAAAGCCTTCAGGATTCTTGTCAAAAGTCCTGAAAATGAATGCATCTTCATTATGGGCGCGAATAGCACCTTTGTCTGAGATACAGGCATATTGAAGCATTTTATTATTTTCTCCAAAATTCGGGAAGTAATAATATAATAATGGTATAGATTTCAAGGCGTCCCAAAAGCATACACCATACCAGCAGCCATTTTCCCAATGCAGGTAAGCTGGCATAATTATCTGTCGGGCCCACTGTTCCCAGTCCCGGGCCAATATTGCCTATAGCTGATGCAACCGCTGAAAATGATGTTACCAGATCAACGCCCAATGATGCCAGCAAGACTGAACTGATCGCGAACAACCCCACAAAAAGCCCCAAAAATCCGAGTACACTACTGACAACATCTGATGAAACCGGTTTGTGGTTCACTTTGATCTGTCTGACAGCTCTCGGATGTATTAATGAAATCAGCTCTTTATAACAATATTTAAAATAAATCATAACCCGAAGACATTTCATGCCGCCGCCTGTGGAACCCGCAGATGCGCCAATAAACATACAAAGCAGCAAAATGATTTGGGTCATTGATGGCCATAATTCGTAGTCTGCCGATCCATATCCAGTGGTTGTTACAATAGAGACGACCTGAAAGGATGCATATCGAAACGCCTGTCCAATACTTTCGTAGACCGGATAAATGTTTATGGTAACAATTACAGTAACAATCAGAACAAAACTAAGAAAAAAACGACATTCAGAATCTTGCCAAAACGTGATGGGCTTTCCAATCAATGCCTGATAATGTAATGAAAAATTGATTCCCGCCAGCAGCATAAATATGGTAATGACTGTTTCAATGTAAACACTATCATAGTAAGTAACCGATGCATTTCTGGTTGAAAAACCGCCTGTAGGCATGGTTGTAAATGCATGGTTGAGGGCATCAAAGAAGCTCATTCCACCAAACAACAGAAAAACGACCTCAGCGATTGTGATACCTGCATAAACTTTCCATAAAATCATGGCAGTATCCCGAATACGCGGTTTGAGTTTGTCTGGCACAGGACTGGGCACCTCCGCTTTATACACCTGCATACCGCCAACACCCAATAAGGGCAATATTGCCAGCGACAAAACAATGATTCCCATACCGCCCAACCATTGAATAAAGCTGCGCCATAAAAGCAGACTACTGGGAACTGCCTCAATATTTGTCATCACAGATGCCCCAGTTGTCGTAATACCGGATACAGATTCAAAAAAAGAATCTGTAAAGGTATCAAATGCATGACCAAAATAAAAGGGTAATGCACTAAAAAAACCCGCAGCAATCCATCCCATTGCAACAATGGCAATGCCTTCTCTTGGACTGATATGGTCATTATCCTGGAAACGAAATCCATAGTACAATATCAGACCGGCGGTTTCGGTAATGGCTGCTGAAATTAATATGGATCGACTCGTATTATCTTGAGCGATATAGCTCCATATCAATGGGATGACCATTGTCAATCCCAAAAAAATTGAAAGAATGCCGACAAAGCAAAGTATATAACGCCATCGCATAATTTGATCCTTAATCCTAAAAGTGTATCTCTATTCGGGCCTCAAATGAATTATTTTCAATGAAAACTTGCATAACATAATTTTCAACAGACTTCAAGAAAACATAAACAATTCTGATTCAAATGTTTTGTTCTTGATTTTATTGACAACAAATGATATTTATCTGACTAAAATTTGGTGATATTCTTCTGAACTATCTTTAATAAAATTTACAAATAACTTTACAAATTGAGGAGCAATCAAATGAGATTTGTCGTTCGTTATCAATTATTTATTCATATAATGATAATCATCGCATTTTTATCCATGTATCCAGCATATTCTGAAACAATTCATTCAAATCCATATTTGGATTTAGGTATATTCGCTTTTGAAGAAAACGATTATACCTCAGCATTGGCCCACTTGAAACGTGCCATGTTAAACCAACCCAATAATGCTCTGGTTTACCATTATCTGGCCAAAACGTATCAAAAAATGAACCGGTTCAAGGAAGCCAGGCAATATTATGAACGCGCCTGTGAAATCAATAAAAATCTGGAGGATTTACTCTTTGATCGGGGGTATTTTAATTATGTGACCCAAAAATATCAGTACGCATTAAATGATTTTGTACAGGCAATAAAACAAACACCAGATAATCTGATGGCTCAATATTTTGCAGGTATCTGTGCGTTCAAATTAAACCAGTTTGAAACAGCACTTCAATATTTCTTATCGTCTACCAGACAAAACACCAATATCAAAACAAATTGCGAATACTACGCAGCAGTCTGTTATTTTCAAATTGGAAAACCAGCACAGGCACAGGAACTTTTTAACAAGATTTTTTTATCCCCTGAGTCCACTCCATTAAGAAAAGATGCGAAAAAATGGTTGGAGATTTTAAAGTCCAATCCATCAATGTTTCGTCCATATCATTTGTTTTGTGATATCACAACCACATACGATACCAATTTGAAGCTGGTTTCATCATCAGAAGATACGAATGATAAAGATGATTTATTAATAAAAACTTTTGTTAATGGAAAATATAACTTCGTACAATCGCCGATCTATATTATGGGAATTGAATATAATCATTTCCAATCCAATCATATTGATTTTTCCAATTACAACATTGTGGGCAGCGCTGGAAGTTTTTATATTATTACCAATCAACACAACACGACACATTCTTTTTATCTCAGGCCTGAGCATATCTGGTTGGACAATGCCAGCTACTCAAGTAATCAGGGGCTTGAATATGATATACAATGGCAAAAAAACCAATATCTTAAACTATCGGCAAATTTTGAATATGCAATTTATAATAACTTTTCTAGCAATTATTATGATGGACAGGCCATCAATTTTGACTTTGGAATGGAACGTACATTTAAAGACCATGAAAATTTGTCGCTATTAATGGGCATTGCAATACTCAATAAAAATACTCAAGGGGATGACAAAAAATATCAATATGGAAAATTTGGATGTCTTTTAAAATTTCAAGACAAACAATTAAAATGGCTTGTTGGCGGAAGTTATTCTGTCAGACATTATATGCATGAGGATATAAGCTTTCAGAAACGTCGCGAAGACAACCTGACCCAATTATTGACACAGTTTTCATTAATTGATTATACAATTCAACCTGTTTTTCAAATAGAGCATCTTGTGAATTGTTCAACGATTAATGCTTATGATTATAAAAGAACAGCGATTAGTATATCGTTAAGATATTTTTATTAATATATTAAGAATATTAGGAGATAAGATGTCATTTAAGCAATTCAGTTTTACAGTGATCGTTCTTTTCATTTTATTCGGTCTTGCCAGTGCACAAATTCCATCAGGATTAACCATTGAAAGTAAATATGCACCCGGTTTTGGATTATCTGTCGGCAAGGTTTTTATGGTTGATGGCTCAGCGATTGTCGTGCATGAAAACCAGAATGTCGGTTATAACGTTTTCAAGGGCATGCTTCTGTATCAGAAAGATACATTGTATACCAAAGATCCCGGACGTCTTTTATTAAATATGCAAGATGGCAGTCAATTGACAGTAGGTTCCCAATCACAACTAACAATAAACAAGATTCATCTCGTGCCCAAGAAAAAAATTCGAAAATCCTTTATTAACTTGCGGCGCGGAAAAGCACGTTTCAATGTTCGCAAATTGTCTAAATATAAAAAAACAGATTACAAAATTAAAACTCAAACAGCGATTATTGGCGTTCGAGGATCTGACTTTATTGTTACTGCAAAGCGCACAAGCACATCGGTCACAGCATTTGATAAAACAAAATTAGAAGTTCTCGGCCTTGCAAAACCGCATTTACCACCGATCATTTTAAATGATTTTCAACGCGTGCATGTGGAGTCAGGAGAAGGACCATCAGATATTGAGCATGTTTCACCTGAGGAAATAAATCAGTTAAAATCGGAATTTAAGTATTCATCGGAACCTATAGATAGTAAACAGACTCAGAATGATGGAAGTCAGGAAGCAGAGCAATCTGACGATACTGATAATGAAGAAAGCGCTGACCAAGAATCAGGAGGACAAACTGTAATGATACCCACGCAGGATATTGTTGATCCTGACACAATAGACCAGGCACAAATACCGAATGTAGACAACGTATTAAGCAGCGTATCAGACAATGATCAAGACAATGACCAAAATCAGGAAATTTATGAACAGCTTCATGAGAAAGCGGTTATGCTGCCATCATTTCCTGGAACGCCTTAATTATCAATTGCAAACAAAGGAGAATCCCTATGGATAAAAACTTTCTCGAACTTTTTGGAAATATACTCATAGGCGCTTCCAAAGGCAAAAAGCAGGTTGATGAAATGCTGCGATGGGTTCAAAAAAGCGTTTCAGCATCTGCAACAGGCGTTTATGAACTTCCAGCCATGTTTAAAAAGTTTTATGGGCTTGATCAACTTTCCGAGCGGAGTTCAGACTATAAATTGATGGCAGAAAAAGCAGTACAGGATTTTCAAAATTCATTGAAAGAATATGTCACACTTTTGGGCATGATTCCCAATGAACAAACAGTATCACGCGATGAATACCTCAACCTAATCAGAAAATATGAAAAACTCAAAATACGATGCACAGATCAGGAAGAGACAATCAAACATTTGCGCATGATTGTTGAAATGGACAAGGAAGAAAAAGATTCGCCTGATTTAATTACTGGTATTCAGGATATTGTCTTAGGGCGCACAGATTTATTCCAAAAAGTCGTTAAGAATTTTACTGGTTATTTAGGTATCAATGAACCTGATAACAAGAAATAATTATGAAAAAAAAACTAAGCACACATTTAAGCATGGAAGGCCCTGGAAAATTTATTCTTCATGGTGATCTTCCTGACAATCCAATTGATGCACATGTCCATCTGGGTGTGTATGCAACAATCAATCTCTATATTACGCAAATCAATCTCACAGGCCCGGGAACATTTCTTGAGAATTTAAGATCGCACATGCTGGAAATCTTAATGTATCGTTCCCAAATCATGTCAAATTTTCCAAATAATCTGTTTCAATTAATAAAGAACATCTTTAATATCCCCCCTCTAAAAACAGATCTCATTGGTCCAGGCCCGGATCCTGTTTATCTTTTGACAGATTTTCCTGCATTTTTTCAATATAATCAACCTGCTTTTCTTGGCTTGAATACGCGCTCTCCTTCAACCCTTATTCCTCAAATACTGTCCATGCTAAAAGCGTTCCCCAATGGTCTTGAACAGGCAAATCGATGTAACCTGCTTCGTTATCTGAAAACATATAAAATTAATCAAGCCATAGTATTACCCATCGCAACCAGCCAATTTGACTCTTTTTCACAGGCCACACTTGAAGTTTGCCTGGGCTTTGAACAATTGCCCGCCTTTTGCAGTATTCATCCAAGCCATCCGGATCTTGCCGGCCAATTTGATCATTTCAAAAAAATGGGCGCCTGTGGGTTCAAATTTCATGCAGATTTTCAACATACGCCTCCTGAGAGTAACAGCGCTCAGGTTCTCTTTGAACATTGCCTTGCAAACAAATTGATTGTGCAATGCCATGTGGGGTGGCCATCAAAAAATACAGGTCTGAGTCAGGCAAAGACGTTTGAAAAGGCAATCCGCAACTTTCCTGGATTGACTTTTATTCTCAGCCATATGGGACTGGCAGACTTTGAAGATACACTTGATCTTGCAAAAAGATATGAAAACGTCTTTCTTGAAACAAGCGGCCAAACCGCAGAAAACATAGCTAAAGCAGGAAATGCCATTGGAACAGATCGCATTCTTTTTGGGACAGACTGGCCAATCTATCATCCCGCAGTTCCGATTAGTTGTGTAATGGATGCATTTTCTTCTTCTGATGCGGATCTTGAAAAAGTTTTTTCAATCAATATGAAACAATTACTGGAGCAGGCCAGACAATCAACAGGTATTATCGATCATGGAACGTTTTGATTATTTTATTCGACGCCTGTTGTTAATTATTCCCACGTTTATTGGGATCACCCTGATGTGCTTTTGCTTGATTCAGTTTGTTCCTGGCGGCCCTGTTGAACAAATGATTCTAAATATGAAAGGGATGGCAACCACTGAAGGGCCTGTTTCAGGAAAACATTCAGAATCAATTTCCAGTGTGCAGCGGGAGGCCATTGTAAAACATTTTGGTTTTGATCAACCGATTTATAAGCGGTATATTAATTGGCTAATTTTTGATATCGTGGGCACACGCATGCACTCTTATGCCTTCCCCAATAAAACCGCCTGGCAACTGATTCGGGAACGATTTCATGTGTCTTTAATATTTGGGATTACAGGTTTTGTACTATCCTACCTCATTTGTATCCCATTGGGGATTTCCAAAACATTGCGTCATGGTCAATCTTTTGATGTCATTTCAAGTATTATCGTTTTTTCGGGGTACGCGATTCCCCCATTTGCTTTTGGAATGATACTTAAAATGTTTTTTTGCGGCACAGTTGAGGGGTTTTTTGATTTTTTTCCAGTTACAGGCTTCTATTCTGACACCTTTGCGGACCTGTCTTTAATTGATAAAATGCTTGATATAACACATCATATGGCACTTCCACTTATTTGCTATGTCATCGGAAATTTTGCTGTGCTGTCGATTTTGATGAAAAATTCATTAATGGAACAATTGGGAAAAGACTATGTTCGGATGGTTTTGGCAAAGGGTGGCACTGAAAAACGTGCTGTATGGGGTCATGCCCTGAGGAATGCATTGATTCCAATCGCTACAGGAATTGGTTCAATCCTGACAATCATGTTTGCCGGTTCAGTTGTAATCGAGCAGGTGTTTGAAATACCAGGTATGGGAAGGCTGAGTCTTGAGGCAATTATTGGACGCGACTATCCTGTTTTCATGGGAATTCTCTCTTTGACTTCTCTGTTGGGCCTATTGGGTAATGTGCTATCTGACTTTTGTTATGTGTTGATTGATCCAAGAATTAATTTTCAAGGACAATGATCTGAAGATGGATATAAGGGGGCATGAATTTTCAATTCTTTTCGAGAATTAAGACGCCCCTTAACAATCGCCCATTTCGCAGGATGTTTTAATTTTGTATAAATTGGAATGAGCTCTGTTGGGTATAAGTTATATGCAACCATTTGAGCCAAGATTTCAGCAATACGCCCGGCAGGATAGATGAGATTTAATTCTCCCCGATTAACAAGCAATTTTCGACTGATTGTGAGGATATCGTCCAATGAACATGCAATTTCCTCACGTGCAATTAATTTTTCATAAGCAATATTTGGACGCCCCATATCTTTTCTTCGAAAGGGTGGATTACAGACAACATACTGAAATCGTTTAAAATCATCTCCTTTAATGGTTCGTAGATCCTTTTCAATAATTGTAATCCGATCACACATACCATTTACCCGCACATTCTCCCTGGCAATTTCAACAGACGCCCCCAAAATGTCAACCCCGATAATTTCAACATCAGGGTTACGCCTGGCAATATTGATTGAAATGACACCACATCCGCATCCCAATTCCAAAATTCGGCTTTTTTTTCGGGGAAATACATGCTGCGCAAGCAACAATGAATCCAATGAAAACCGATGTCCTTCTTTTGGCTGCTTACATTGGACATGGTCTTTTATTAAATGTTCATGAGTCATGTTTATCTTTTCTGTTCTTCTTTGAAATGGATCTCTACATCAAAAATCGTTGCAACTTTAGTTTAAAAAGAAAATAAAATTGATTTGATCAATATACAATATCAAATAATGATTCTTTACCCAAATGTTTCACGTAAGTTGATAAAAGTTTTTTTAATGAAGCCGAGTCACCAATCTGAATCCAGTCATCAATAGATGATCTAAAACAAAAACGTTCCGCATAAAAAATGCGTTGTTTTTTATCTATCAAAATGAATCGCATAACCGGAGAATACGTCGCGTATTTATTGAAGAAATCAATCGCTTCAGAAAGATTAATGTCTTTGATGGGGAACAGATCCCCAAATGTCGATATTATGCCTTCTCTATCTTGATTCGTTTCATAGATTGTGATGAATTCTGATTTTATATCAATAATATAACTGTCAGAAAATTTGTTGGATTTTAAGTATTTCTCAACAAGATGCTTCTCTTTTTCAGTTATCATTTGAGGCTGTTTTTTTCGCAGAAATACCTGTGCATTCCTTGGATGTTCATAGATTTCATATCCTTCTGGTAGTGATTTCACTAAATTACCATCGTCATTTTTTGAAAAATGATATTTGTTTTTTCCTGTTTTCGTTTTTCCTTGATGTAAATAATACACTTCTTTGCGTCTATTGGTATATGTTACTGCCATTTTTTTGAGATCTCCTTTTTAATTTAATTAACAGGTAAAAGCGGGTGTATCCGGCTTTAGCCCGCATATAGACTTTTAATCGTTTCCTTAGAATGATGAAAAGAGAATTTAACATTCAGCCCGGCACATAAGTAAATGGGGAACTTATTTTTCGAGTTTTCCTAAGTTAAGATCGTCCCCCTTTTTCCTCCTTTTTCCCCAATATTGGGATCATAAAAGAAAATGTAGATCCTTTATCTACAATACTTTCCACCCAGATTTTTCCCTGATGCGCTTCGATAATCTTTTTGCATATCATCAGTCCCAGACCAGTTGCCTGTTCACCACTGGTCGGTTGGGCATTTGCCCGAACAAATGGCTGAAAAATTTTAGAAACATATTCTTCCTTTATTCCCAGTCCTTGATCCTTTACAGATAATTGAATGTGATGCGTATCTTTTTGAAAAGCATGAATGAATACAGTGGTATTTGCATTGGAATATTTTATGGCATTATTGGTCAAATTGGATATAACCTGTACCATTTTTTCAGGATCAGCTTCAATACATGGAAGATTCGGTTCTGTCTGGTTTATCAAATGAATCTGTTTGGATTCCGCATAGATTTTATGCAATGTGATACATTGGGTTATGATATCATATAAATTGACCTCACGAGTTTCTAATAATAATTTTTCGGATTCAATTTTTGCAACATCCAGCAAATTATTGATAATGCTCAATGCATGATTACTGGATGCCTTGATATCATGAATCATTGATTGGTCATCATCACACAGTTTATCAGATGTACACATGAGAAACAATTCGCAATAGTTGGAAATTGCTCCCATTGGATTTCTAAGATCATGTGCGGCCATGCCCAGAAACTGATTTTTCTTTTCATTCAAGGCATTGGCTTTTTCAAGTGATCGATAGAGTTTCAAATTGTTAAAGGCCGTTGCACACTGATTGGCCATAATTGACAATAGATTGATGCTGTCCTCAGAAATAGATAACACATCCTCAAAATAAATAAATGCTTCTATCTTTGAATCACATTTCAAAGGTATGATTAAACTGTTGTTACAATAAATCACTGGATTGTCAGATTCTGGGCAAGCCTGAATTTTGATTAACATATCATTCAGATTAATGGGGTTTCGTTGACTTGAATATTTGCCGATTCCCGCCCGGATGATTAACTGTTCGGTGTCATCTTTGGATGCAAGAAGCCCGTTGATTGATGAAATATAACCACTGGCTCCCAACTGACAGATACTGGCAATTTGGGTTAATATGCCTTCAAAAAAAAGTTCCAGCGGTTTTATCTGGTACAGTTCAGGTGCGGCCCTTAATATTTTTTCAAGGCCCAGGCGATTCTGGTTAATAATCATCATATCTCGATATGCCTTAATTCCCGAACGAATCGTTGTAAACAGTTTATCTGCCACCAGATCTGTTTTTTCTTTGTAGTCATCAATATCATAATGTTCAATCACGTAACGTTCGGGGGCAATTCCCGGCTGCCCGGTTCGGATGATTATGCGGATCAATAAATTTTTCATTGTTTCTCTAATAAATTTTACCAAATCCAGACCCGCGGTGTCGGTTTCCATAACCACATCAATCAAAGCCAGACAAATGTCGGTCTCTTTTTCAAAAATACTGCGGGCTTCCTCCCCAGACAGGGCATGTAAAAACTCGATCTTGTTGTTAAAAAAAGTTAACCCTTTCAAGCTGATTCGGGTTATCTCGTGAACATCCTTTTCATCGTCTACGATCAATACCTTCCATAAATTTCCTTGAAGTGTCTGTTTTCCCAATAAGGCATTCGGTTTGTCAGGTCTTGATTCAACCTTGCCTTTCTTTGTCAATTGACTTGAAGTTGTATTTTTTTTTCGAATAAGTTTCATGATGTTTTCCTATTATATTGTTCTTTCATTCCCTATTTCCTTGATGGGGAATTGAATATTGAACATGGCACCTTTGCCAGGTTCACTTTGACAGTTAATCTCACCTTCGAGTTTGTTTGTTATCAGGTTGAAACATATAAAAAGCCCCAAACCGGTTCCGCCCCGATTTCTCCCGGTGGTATAAAAGGGTTCAAATATGTTCTTTCGTGTGGTTTCATCCATTCCTTTGCCATTATCCCAATAGGAAATCAAAATGGTTTGATTCATTTTTTTTACAGTAATATGGATGTCGCCATTCAATAGTCCATCGTCAAAAGCATATTTCAAACTATTTTCCAACAAATTAGTGATAATCTGACTGATAACACCCGGATAGCCATAAATATTTAAATTAAAAGGACAATTCACGTTAATTTTTATTTGTGTTCGTTTAAATTTATGATTCAGGCTCGTAATGGTATCATTTATATTTTCATGGATAGAAAAAAGACGTGCGGTATCTGATGATTGATCTATGGCGGTTTTTTTAAAGCTGTGTACCAGATCACCTGCACGTTTCAGGTTTTTTAATATTAGTTTTGAAGCATCTCCAATAGATTGAAGGTTATCAACCAGATCCTCTTCATGAACTTCTTCCTCAGACAACATGCTGAAAATATTTTTTTGGATATTATCCACTGAAGATGATGCTGTCAAAGCAACGCCGATGGGCGTATTAATTTCATGAGCAAAACCAGCAACCATTCTTCCCAGGGAAGCCATTTTTTCAGACTGTATCAGTTTTTCCTGAGTTGTCTTGAGTTTTGCCAAAGTCATCTCCAGCCTTTTTTTTGCTCTGATCAATTCCCGCTGCGTATTATTGATTTCTCTGTTCATGGACGTCAAATGGATGTTCATGGTTTCAATCTGAGCAACATCGTATTCGCCATGAAGTAACAAGTGATCATTCTCGAAAAATGCCACGGCTTTCAGACTGATAAAGCTATTCTCCCTGCTTTTCACTGTTAGGCAGCCTTCAAAAACCGGCTCTTTTTGTTTATCAAGATCAATCAATGTTTTAAATGTCGGGTTCACAAAAACATCTACAGATGGTTCTTGCGCGTTTTGCATGCTTAAAAGCATTTCCATCCCATGATTTGCATACACGGTTTGGCCGTTTCGGTCAAAAAGTCCTGTACAAATAGCAGAACCTTTATATAAAAGGTTCTGAATTTTGGTTTGCCAGTTTGCGAGTATGTTTTCAGGAATAGATTGATTGGATTCTTTTGGATTCATTTTCGAAATTTCTTTAATGTTTTGTATCCACATCTTCCAATTGACTGTCTGATAAGTTGGTAAAATGGGGTATATTGATGATAAACCAGTCATAAAGGGGTAATATGTCATCACAGGTTTCTTGTGAGAGATCCTGTTTGAATATATTTATCCAGGTATTCAATTGGGCTGACCAGTAATTTTGATGAAATCCCCGAGATCGATACGATCTGAAAACCCACAGAACAGTTGCCACAAGAACCTGTGCATTGGGCCGCTGTAATATGGAATACACAAATTTGGCATGATTGGCATGATTGTCTTTCATCATTTCAAGGTTGTTTTCTCCCACAAGCATTTTAATATCTGGTCGCTCCAGCATGGTCTGGTTTATTTTTGCCACAAGATGAGCTTGTTTGGATGATAATTCCGCTAAGGTTTCGGGCTTGACAGTCTTTAATGCCATCGCCGATTCGATTAATTGTTCTTTATTCATTGAAAAATTCCTTTCTTAATTGTTTGAATAAATAACGATCTCATTGAGATCGAATGTATTGCGCCAATTCATCAAGAGAAGCAATACACGTCACATTTGAATATGATGCAGTTAGAAAATCTTTTGCATCTGAAATAGCCTGACCACCAACCAAGACGTTTAAATCCGGGTAATCCAGATGAATTTGTCGAAGCATTTTTTCAAGGCATGGCATATTGTAATATACACTCAGGGATAAGCCCACAAGTTGCGGATTGAATTCTGAAATACATGTCAACAATTCACCCAGTGGTGTATTTGCACCCAGATAGATGGCATCCCATCCATTCATTTCGAAAATATCAGCCACCATTTTTGCGCCGACCTGGTGACTTTCGTTTTCTACTGATGAGACAATTATTTGTTTCCCTACCCGCTCAGGATTGATAATATCCGAATAAAGCTGATTCATAATACCTTCGGTAATCGCTGTTGCCATATGTTCGATAGCCACTGAAATTCGGTTATATTCCCACAGGCGGCCGACTTCATAAAGTGCGTCTCTAAATAAAGACTCATATAATATGGGGATGGGAAACTTGTTTTCCATTATTCTTTCCACAATTTCATAACATAAATTACGATTTGCTGAAACCAATCCATTCAAATATTTTTGGTATGTGGCTTCATGTATCTTCTGTTCCATTAATACATTGTCTTTCATTTTTAATGGTCCTATTGATTATTGGATGTATTTGCCCTCGAACAAAAACCGAAATCTAACCTATGGGTAAATAAATGTATTGGTTTCGAACATAGGTTAGTTTCCGGTTTTTGTCGGAGGGCAAACACAAGGTTTGCCCCTACATTCGTTTATAAATAATTGATCGACCTTACTTCACTGAGACGCACTGTCGTGCGTCTCTACAATCGTAAACACTCTCATTATTTTGGAATAATGTTACATTACTTGTGATCGTATGGTTTTGTCAATCTTTTTTCGTTATAATCAAATCAACGTAAATTAATTGACACGACAATGTTTTCAGATGTATTATTTGATGAAGTTCCGGATGATATTGAACAATTAAGTCTTGATTAAGAAAAAAAATGCACCCTACCAGATATCAACCAGGTTCCGGAAACAAACACGTAGAGACAAGGCATGCCTTGTCTATACAATCTCGTAACCGGAAATTTGAATTGCAACTGGTATTTTTCTTTTCCGGAAATAGCCCGACCAATTTACAAAAAAAGGAGATACACAAATGAGAACATTTCATTCATATGGACCAATTGACAGTGAAGAACATTATTATGTTGAACGAAAAAAACTGGTTGATCAATGCACCAGACAACTTGTAGGCAATATCGAAAAAGGGGGGCATTATTTTACCATCTGGG
>Ga0272440_1000756_pt1 | contig 27261 bp, 29 predicted proteins | sample SSMMMBAug17_FD_192440 | JGI IMG/M metagenome (GOLD analysis project Ga0272440, IMG submission 192440) | Marine sediment archaeal communities from Little Sippewissett salt marsh, Falmouth, MA, United States - SSM-MMB-Aug17 | ecosystem: Environmental > Aquatic > Marine > Wetlands > Sediment ... | reverse complement strand
TTTTTGTTCGGCGGGCGAACACAAGGTTCGCCCCTACATTGGTTTGATATCGGTTTTTGTTCGGCGGGCGAACACAAGGTTCGCCCCTACATTGCTTTTGCTCACACAGGCAAAACAACAGTAACAGTCGTCCCTTGCCCTTCTTTGCTGGTCAGGTATATGTGGCCATCATGGCGTTTGATGATACGTTCAGTCAATGTCAGACCAACGCCCGTGCCCTTGCCTACAGGTTTGGTGGTAAAAAATGGATTAAATACGCGGGGCATGATCTTTTCTGGCATTCCAATGCCATTGTCTGTTATCTGGATGACAATGGTTTGATTGTCTGCATAGTAAAATGATTTAATTGATATGATACCTGATTCTTTTTCCGCCACAGCATCTCGGGCATTGGTGATAATGTTCATCAGGCATAAATTTATTTCTTCCGGGGAACTATTGATTGGTGGGATTTTACCAAGTGCCATCTGTATGTCATAATTGCTTTCATCAGAATGCACAACCTTAATGGCATTGCGAATACTGTTGTTCACATCCAGTGGCCCATGTCTGGCTTTACTGACATTGGATAAATCCTTCAGTATATTAATAATATTTACAATGCGGTTGATACCTTTATCCATTCGCATGATCATGCGAATGGCTTTTTCAAAATCTTGCAAATTGTGGGCGTCATGCCATTGACCCATGACCAATTTTTTTAGATTATCCAGAGAGGATTTGATAAAACCGAGTGGATTATTGATTTCATGCGCCATGCCGGCGGCCAATGAATATAGACCGGTTATCCGATCCATTTCAAGCAATTCAATGTCTTTTTGACGCAACTGGTTGGTTTTAATTTCAACCAGTCGTTTCAGGTCGTTCTGCATTTTGAGGAGTCTGTGGTTGGCAATATCTCGCTCTTTAATTTCCTGCTCTAAATGGAGAACTAATGATTTTTCACGATCATACAAATTTTTAAGGCGTATCATGGCATTAATTTTGGACAACAACAATTCATGGGAAACTGGCTTTGAAACAATATCGTCCGCACCATAGGCCTGGGCTTTGGCCAGGATGGTATCATCTTCATAGGTTGTCACAACAATAACAGGGATAAACTGGTCTTTGATGCGTTTTATTTCATGGGTGGCATCAAAGCCATTCATTTTGGGCATGTTCAGATCCATCAATACAAGATCCACAGGATTGTTCTGGCAGTATTCCACTGCAGCCTGTCCATTGTTTACCTCATGCGCCTTTGCACCGCTTTGCGCAATTAAACCGGAAAGCATTGTGCGACTCACAGGGTCGTCATCAGTAATTAATATGTTCAAGCCCTTTTGTTTGATATCTTTTGCCCAATGAGCATGGTTATTCATTTTCTTGATAAATGGATCGGTCATTCTTTCAGTGTTGTTCGGTTGGCTTGTTTGCATTTTTTACTCATTTCTGTTTTCAATATTGGCCAATGGTAAATGAATTGTTACACTCGTGCCGCCTCCGGGCTGGCTATCCAGAACAATCTTTCCCCCATGCCGCCTGACAATTCTTTCAGAAAGGGTCAGGCCCACACCTGTTCCATGCCCTACAGGCTTTGTTGTAAAAAAGGGGTCAAACACCTGACGCAAGTGTTTTTTCGATATTCCCGGACCATTGTCCTCAACACAGATAGCAATTGTATCATTATTCTTATCATAGCGTGTCTGAATATGAATTTTTCCTTGTTTGTCGTCTGCCACAGCATCTTGTGCATTGCGAATGATATTCATTAAACACAAATGAATTTCTGTACAAATACAGGTCATTTCAGGGAGGGGACCCAAATCTGTTATAAATTCAATTTGATTATTTGATTGGGAACCCATCAATTGAATTGTTTCATCAATGCTTTTATTTATGTTGATTGGCAAGCAATCGTTTTTGTTAATATTGGCCAGATATTTCAAGCTGTCAATCAAGTGAGAAATGCGTTTGATACCGCGTTGGGCGCGATGAATCAGCCGGTCAACTTTTTGAGCAGTTCCAGATTTTTCAAGGGGATCAGGCAATAACTGATTGATTTCTTTATTTAAGGAATCAATGGATGAGTGAATAAAGCCCAATGGATTGTTAATTTCATGCGCCATGCCAGCAGCAAGAGTGTAGATACTTGTGATGCGATCCATTTCAAGGAGATCCAGATCTTTTTGACGCAATTCAAGGGTCTTTTTTTCAACCAATGCTTCCAACTCCTTTTGAAAAGAGATCAGACGTTCATTGGCAGCTTTTCGTTCATCAACCTCTTGTTGCAACTGCTGTGAGAGTTTTTGTTGGCGGGTATAGAATTCTTTGAGGCGAAGCATGGTATTGATTTTTGTAATGAATATGTCTGTTTTAACAGGTTTTTTCAGCAAATCATCCGCGCCGCAGGCCTGGGCTTTGGCCAATATATCGTCACTGGCATATGCTGTGCAGATAATAATGGGGACAAAGGTATCCCTGGAACATTTCTTGATTTCATAAGTGGCTTCAAAACCATTTTTAACAGGCATGTTCAGATCCATCAATATTAAAGAAACGGGTCGTTCATTAAATATTTTGACTGCTTCCTCGCCATTGGCAGCTTCATAAACAATTGCATTGCGACGTTTTAATAATGCAACATATAGTTTTCTGTTAAGATCAATATCATCCACCACAAGAATATGCGCATCAGGATACATCAGTTCTGATGACCAAAGATTCTGGTCAATCACACTATGCAATTTGTCATTATGAAGCAATTCATGTTGGATTTTTTCGACATCTGGCATATGATGATTCCTTTATCAATCAATCATCACAAACCCACACAATTGACTGCCATTGTTATCATCAACAAAAAGCAATTGAACATCAGATTTTATGACAGTGGCATCACCTGTTTTAAATCGCCATTGGGTGGTGGATTCTGTTTTTTGGTGATGAACAAAGCGGGCGTTGAAATCGGTTTTGCTGATGTCAGTGAGCAATGTATCCACCAGATGGGTTTGGAGTAAATCTTCCGGGGTTTCGTATTTCAATTTTGACAGGGCAGCATGATTGACAAATTCAATCAAAAGCCCTGAATTGACAATACATATGGGCCATTGCAAAGCATTTATGGCGTTGATATATAACTGTTTTTTGCTTTTTTCATCATCCAGACAGGATTTTAATCCTTTGCCATCTTTCATCATGCGACTGAACAATTGATCCACAGAATAGGTGGACAACAATTGCGCAACAGTATCTTTTAGTTCTTCGCTGTCCCAGGGCTTGCTAAAGTATTTATCAATATTGCCCCGGTTAATTGCTTCAATGGCTGCATCCAGATCAGAATAGCCGGTCAACAGAATTTTTTTACAAATGGGCTTCTTTTCATTAATGATAGCTAAAAATTTGCTGCCTTCCATTTCCGGCATGCGCTGATCGGAAATTACCAGTGCAATATCTTTTGTATCAAACAGTTGAATTGCTTCATTTACCTGCGTTGTGGCAAGAACATGATAGTCATCCATAAAGGTATCGTAAAGACTATCGAGAATATCTTGTTCATCATCAACGCATAGAATTGTTCGTTTTTGAGTGTCTGTGTTCATATTTTGTCTCCTTTATCAAACATTGTTACAAATTTATTCACATCCTCCCCCCCGCCTCGCAAAATCTTCTTTCTGCTGTCAATCGGAAATAAAAGTGTCACAGTGGTTCCTTCCCAGGGTTTACTCTGAAGGACAAGTTTTCCATCATGATTGTTCATGCAGGATTCCGCGAGGGTCAGGCCAAGACCAGAGCCCTGTCCAATGGGTTTTTGTGTAAAAAATGGAAGCAATGCCTTGCTGCATTCATCTTTTGACATTCCAATGCCATTGTCTTTGATTTGAACCTGAATGCCATTGTCAACCAGTTTTGTTTGTATCCCAATGACTCCCTGCTCTGCACCTGGTGGCAACTTTTCTTGTTTGATCTCAATGGCATCCACCGCATTTTTGAGAATATTGTAACAGCATTGGTTGATATCCTTTTGAGAACAAATGATTTCTGGTATATCTTCAAAACAGGTGGATACATTGATTTGATTATTCATCACTGTTTTTAATAATGAAAGGGAATTGTTGATGCAGGTATTCAGATTCGTATAAGAAACACTTCCCATATCCACGTTTGAAAAGGTTTTAAGTTGTGCAACAATATCAATGATCCGGTCCATGCCTCTGAAAATTCTCTGTAATATTTTTTTGATATATACCTGCTCTGTTTGAATATCCGATTCATCCAAATACTGTTTTAAGAGGTTTTCAAAAAATTTATTCAATCGTTTATCCAGAGTTAAAAAAGAAGATTTAATAAATCCCAATGGATTGTTAATTTCATGGGCCATGCCAGATGCCAAAGTATATAGACTGGCTTCTCGGTCTTTTTCGATCATTTTCAGGTCTTTTTGTCGCAGTTCTGAAATCTGTCTAAACACTTCGTGTTGGAGCCTTTGTTTATGTTGATCCAGTTGAATATTGGCATTTTGCAATGCTGTATTTTGCTTTTCAAGAAGTCTTTTTGTGCGAGACAACTCCAAGGCCAGGCGACGTGATTTTTCGAGTTCATTTTTGAGTTGCATGCGTTGCTGGTGTTCATTATCATAAAGCTGTTTAATTCGGAGCATGGTATTTATTTTTGCAATTAAAACATCAGCATTCACTGGCTTGGTTAAAAAGTCATCAGCGCCGCAGTGAAGGGCCTGCCTTAATATTTTTTCATCATCAAAGGCATTGACTGTAATAATGGGCACAAAGACATCTCCCAGTAATGCCTTGATTGCAGCAATGGCTTCAAAACCATTTATTTGGGGCATGTTCAGATCCATCAAAACAATATCTGGGTTATGTTTTTTGAATAGCGCAATGGCTTCTTTTCCCCCTTGGGCCATATAAAGGATGGCATTTTTTTTTGACAGGATATCGTCCATGATCATAAGGAAAGCAGGATCATCATCCACAACAAGGATATGCAAAGGATGCATAATGAAATCTGTCCACTGATTTGAGCTTGATAAACTGTGAGCATCATATGTGTGTTGCATTGATTTTACCCTTTGTTGGTTATGAATCGTATGGTGCGTGTTAGGACGCGCCCTTACCTCGAAAGTCTGTATTAAAAAGCATCAAAAACAATCCCACACAACGTATTTTCCGCGCCAGTCTGTTTGCACACCAGGGTTGCCGGTAAACTCTCGACAGTGCCATCAGTGGCCTTTACTGACAAACGTTTTAATTGCGTTTCTTGTTTGATGTATTCTTCAATAAAATCCGAAGCTTTCATTCCGGAAAGATAGGTATCTAAAAAGTTTTTTCCAATCATCTTGCCAGGATCATCACATTTGAAAACATCCAGAACTTTGTGATTGATATAACTGATACACCCAAAATCGTCCAAAATAATCACTGCTGTGGAATAATTATCCAGGAACTCCTGAAAGCCTTTACTGCGGGAGGACTCTGCCTGAATGGCGGCTTTCATATCTTTGCCCTGGGATATGACCCGATCAAAAAAGGCATCCATTTTATACATGGACAGCAAGCTTTCTATTGCCCCATGTAATTCTTCCGGATCCCAGGGTTTGTTGAAATATTTATCCACACTGCCCAGATTGATGGCATCAATGGCGGCATTGATATCCGAGTACCCGGTCAGCAGAATTTTTTTGCATATGGGTTTTATTTCGTGGACCTTTGCAAGGAAATCACTGCCATTCATTTCTGGCATCCGCTGATCAGAAATGACCAGTGCGATATCATGCTTATGAAAGTAGTCCAGTGCTTTGACCGGGTTTGTGGAAGTCAATACATGATAATTGTCCATTAATTCATCGAACAGGCTGTCTAAAATATCCTGTTCATCATCAACACACAAAATCGTTCTTTTTGGATCATTTGACATTTCTATTCTCCTGACTAATTGATATCCGATTGTTTAATCGGAAGCACAATCGTAAAGGTCGTGCCCTTATCAACCTGACTTTTTACAGTAATTCTCCCTTTATGGGCTTTAATCACCTTGTTACTAATAGATAATCCCAAACCCGACCCCAAAGTGCCGGGTTTGGTTGTATAGAAGGGTTGAAAAATTTGTTTTTGTACCGACTCCGGCATGCCGCATCCGGTATCTGATATATCAATTTGAACCCGGTCATCCATTTCACTGGTACGAATTGTCACTTCTCCAATATCTGAAATGGCATGACAGGCATTGATTAACAAATTGACAAATACCTGATTAATTTTAGTAATATTGCATTCAACCTCAGGCAGGTATCCAAATTCTTTGTTGATTGTAATGCGATCTTTGTATTCATGACTGATAATATTCAGTGATGATTCAATGGCCGCGTTGATATCAGCCATTTCAAACGATTGGGCATCTTTTCTATAAAACAATTTTAAATCCAGCAGAATTTTTTTGAGCCGGTCGGTGCCTTCAGCAGTTCTTTCGATCATTCTGGGAACACGTTCTTTCAGGTAGGCATAGTTGATGTCTTCCTTGAACTGATCAATCTCACTGGCAATTTCGGATGGCAAATCAAGCTGTTCATAGCGGTCAATCAATTGAAACAAATTGGGGACAAATTTTTTGAGATTGTTCAGGTTGCTATGAATAAAGGTGGTGGGATTTTTTAATTCATGGGAAATGCCAGCCATCATTTGTCCCAGGGTACTCATTTTTTCATTGTGGACAAACTGTTCTTCCATCTTAATGCGTTCATCCAGGGTATTCTTTAAATGCTCGTTAATTGATTCAAAGGCCATAAGAAGCAAATGAATGTCCTGAAATGGTTTGGTAAGAAACTTGTTAAACAGGCCATCATTCATCCGGCTAAAGAACAATTTTTTATCCAAAACCGTATCAATGAGCATCACCTTTTGGATTTCTGTGTAAGCTTGAATCTGTTCAAAAAATGAAATACCCTGGACATCGTTTTCAGCATGGAAAAGGATCATATTAACTGGTGTAGATTCCAATATTTGAAATGCATTGTTCTGGCTGTCACAAGTCATGGCATTACAGGATGTGGTTGTTTGAAAAAAGTTGTGAACCAGATTGTTGAACTCGTTAAAGGGATCTACAAGGAGTATGATGTATTTATAGTTTTTGAATGTCATGTTTTTTCCTTTAAAGAATAATCGAAAGTAAGAGCGTTCGTTCCCACGCGCCAGCGTGGGAACAAAGCATGTTATTCCTCGGCCTCGTTATTGGCAACAAATAAAGCCCCTTGCGCAGTTGTAATCAAAGGTTCATTGGCACGTCGCACATCTGCAATATCAAAAGGCATGGGGTATTTTTTGAGCTGTACTTTAAATTTATCCACAAAACCTCTGGGCATGACAGTGCCACCGCTCAGAACAATGGGAATTTTTTGCTTGATTCTTGGCAGGCGCTCTGTGGATCGAACTGCATTGTGAAGGCTTTCCAGCAGGCTTGAAATCAAATCTTCATAGAAAATATTCAAGGCCATGGATACGCGAGTGGTTAATTTTTGGGTAAAATCCAGTTCTTCTTCTTTAATCTGGTTCATTTTAGTAATTGATTCCCCCACAGATTCCGCAGCCATTTGATCCACATAATCCCCCCCTTTTTGAATGCTGAAAGAAAATACTGGCACAGACATATAAGCCATACAAACATTACACATGCCACCGCCCATACTGATTCCAATTCCGGTAAAGCCATCATCTTTAAGCTCAGACATAACAGTGGCAAGGCCTTCATTAATGGGAGTGGGGTTATAGCCTAAAAATCGTAAGTACCGACTGAGAATGGCCTCATGATAAATAACCGATCCTTTGCCATCAACAGGTTCTCCAGGAACACCAAAACACAATGGCATACCTAGACTGGATGGTTTGGGAATCAGGTCTCCCAGCAAGGATTGAATTACCATAATGCCCTCCTCTTCTCGGGCACTTACAATACCAGATTCAATGGGGCGTCTCAGGTTTGCATTGAACATATTGGCAAAATCCTGAGCACTGAAGCCAAATATATAGAGGTTGTTATCATGTTCAAAAAATTTCACTTGATTCACTTGCAAGGTTTTATATGTTACCTTTGAATTGGGAACTGTGAAAAAAGCATTGAGTTGTGATGATATTTTTACTTTTTCTCCACTGCCCTGGGCCATAACAATATGGCTGGTTCCAATATCCAGTCCAACCGGTCCGGCAGCAGTGGCTGCTTTCAGTTCCTTGTTGGATGAGGTCATATCTTTGAGAATGCTCATTTTTGCACCATCCTGTTTTTCGGATTGTTTTGATGAATGATCTGAAGGTTGCATGTCACCTTCTTTTTTTTGTTTAAAAGAACTTAAACGCGACGCCAAATCCTGAGCGTTTTTATCCTTTGCCATGATTGGTCCTCCCTTTTAATTATTTAATTCTGGTTGATACATTTAAACGAATCAGTTAACCATACTGGCTTTTTTTGTCCCGATAATGCTGCCATGCCCCATGAAGTTCAGAAATGGTTTTTCGAGATTCAGACAATTTTTGTTGCAATTGAATTTTTTCAGACGCAGATTGTGATAACTGGGATTCTAGTTCCTTAATGGTATTGGCATTGGCAATGGCCTGGCCTTTTAAATATTTAATATTCAATTGATAATCATTTATTTTTTTTGCAGAGTCATCAATGGTGGCATCCATAAATTCAACATCTGCAATCAAATCATTTTTTTCTTCAGATTCAGCATCCAGGCGATCTTTATACATCTGAATGTCTTCATTCATCTGGGCAATTCTTTTGTTCATGGCACGAATGGTAATTTGATCGTCATTACGTTCTGAAACAAGATGTTCCAGCTCAATGGTCAATTCTCTTTTGGATGGCATTTCATTTTCAAGTTGTTCAATTTTCTCCTTAAGAAAGGTTTCATGGTCTTTCAGATGTTCGATACGCACTTTGGATCTGGCAAGTTCTTTTTCAAGTTTGGCATTGATTTTCAGCACGTTTTTCAACTGGGTTTCCATATTGGTGATCACGTTGTACATGTTATCAATGGTATTCTCCAGATCCACTGCGTAAATCCCCTCTTTAAGTTCTTCAAGACCTTTGATTTGGGGAAGGGCGATATCTGAATCTTGAAGAGAAATATCCAGGGCCTGATCCTCAGTAGACTGGGCGATTTCATTGGCAAGGGCATCCATAGGTGGCATTTCTGAAGTTTGGTCTTGGGTAAAATCCTCAATCTGGACGTCTTGTGTTTTCGTGTCTGTTTGTGTCATGGTATCCTCCATTATTTATTGGCCAGAAGCAGCTTTTCCAAAGCATTTTTCATTGATGCCAGTTCTTCTTCATAAAAAGACGTATTGGTTTGAAAAATATGTTTCATTTCAGTCAATTCCTTACGAATATCACTGCTGACAGTCAGAATAGACTGAGAAACATGAGTTTCATTTTGTAAAACAGCAGCAGATGAGTTCAGGCGAGCAATTTCTTTTTCTGGATCATCAATGGCATCCATTTTTTGTTTTTGGGACAACAGATATTCATATCGACGTGCAGACCGGCTTTCAGTTTCTTTTTGGGCATTGATTTGTTCATCCAATGCAGCAATTTCTGCTTCAAGGGTTTGAATTTCCTTAACTTTTAAGTCATTATCCTGAATTAATTCCGCATTTTTTTGTTTGTTATCCTGAATGGTCTTTTCCATTTGACTGATATCATAATGATCGCCAGTTTGTGCAATGGTTGCATTCACCTGTTTTTCCAGGCGATTTTTTTCAGATACCAGACCTGGGAGTTCTTTTTGAATGGTGTCAATTTTTTTCAGAGCGTGTTGCATGGATTGTGACATCGTGTCAATTTCAGCCCGGGTGTCATCAATGTATTTCTGAACAACAGATTGGGTATCCAGTGTGTCGTCTGAATGGCCGGTTAAAATAGTATGCAACAGCTCAGAAATGCGTTTTTTGGCATGAATTTCAGATGCCAGCGTCCCTGTTTGCCGGGCAATATTGGCCATATCTTGTGTATGTTGTTGATTTTCCTGATCCAGATCACGCTGTTGAGACTGATATTCTTTTTGTGTAATTGAAAGAATGGTGACTTCTTCTTCAATCTGGTTGGTTTTTAATTTTAACTCAGAAAGTTGTTTACTTTTCTCCTGAATGTCTTTTTCCAAGAGGCCTTCTGATGAAAAACTTTCAAGAACAGTTTCTTTCTCAAAAGTCAGTTCATTGAGTTGCCTTTCGGGTTCAACCAGACGTTTTTGAATATCCCTCAGTTGTGTGGAAACAGTTTCGCTTTCTGCTTTTACAACAACCAGCTTGTCCTGAACATAGGAAATCTCCTTGAGCAGCCTTGATATCGATGCCTGGAGCAGTTGACGTGTTTTCATGGCATTGACACGTGAACTGACATTTTTTATAAGCCCCTTCATGCGATCACTATCTAAAGTTATTGGTGCAGACATGTTATTTCCTTTTTCTTAGGAGGGGAGTTGGGCAACCCTTGCTTGACTGTTGGGTAAACTTATTTGCAGTGGCACATAAGTCTACCCAACTGTCAACACTAAAAAGGTCTGCCCCCAACACCCCCATGGTTAACTAGCCATTTTCAGGCAGCCCTCAATCACCATCGTCGCTTTTTCTTCAGCAAGTTGAAGTGCATAAGCGTATTCATTTTGTTTTGCCAGAATTTCTTTGACTACCTGAATATCATTTTCCATCTGAGTGGATACTTCTTTATGAAGACTGTCAATTTTCTTGAAATCTGTCAACGCCTTATCATAAGCCCCAACAGAAGACTCCAGGCTTTGTATTTGATCCTGGCGATGGTTATTTTCAGCAGAGATACGTTCCAGGCTGATTTTCTTGTTTGCCAGAGATTTTTTCAAGCCTGACAGTCGATCTGCATACAAATCATTGTCCTTTTGATATTGGTCAATAGCGGTTTCCAGACTGTCCAACTCTTTGGTCAGAACCTTGACGCGGGTTAACTCGGTCAGTTTTTTCTTGTAGGCCTTGATTGCTTGTTGATGCCCATCCATTTCTGTTGTCAGAGCGGACAATTGACTTTGCTGGGTATTGTTTTCATTCAGGCACAAAATGTAGTGTTCATTGATTTCAATCAATTGGGTTTCTATTTTTTCCTGATCCAGATTGGTTTTTGCCAGTTGAGACGAAATATCATCAGAGAGTTTTTGTTTGTCATCAAGAAGCGACTGGCGATGGGCATCTTCCTTTGCAACAGATTGACGCAACTGCCTGTTTTGTTCTTTGGTCTTTTTTATATGATCTTTAATGGACAGAATGGTGTTTTGAAGCTGTTTTTTGGTGTATGACAGTGTGGCAAAGGTTTGTTTTTGCTGCTCAATCTCAGGAAAAAGCATGGCGGCTGTTTCTTTAAGAATATTCAATTTATTTTTGAGCTGAAAAATTTCATCCTCAGTAGACCGAATCTGGCTCAGTTTTACCGCATATTGTCTGTTCAATAATTCCAATTGTTGGGTATCTGTTTCAAGTCGGGTTTCTAATTGATTCAAATTGTCGTTTGCATTTGCAAGCTGACTGTTCAATGAATCACGTTTTTGAGACAATTCTTTTATTTCATGACTTGCCATAAGTTGACCCTCCTGAAGTATCATTAATTATTGATTGATAAACTCATTCCAATATTCTTCATATTTAAGAATTTTCTTTTCCAACTGTGATTTTTCCGCAGCAGCAACCTGAGCCATTTTTTCAGCTTTTGCCAATTTTTCTTTCATGGGCGTTATATCCTTGGTAAGTTTTTGGGTTTGCTGGCGGCATTTATCCAGTTCTTTTTCCATTTGTTCTTTTGCCTGGGTTGTGGATTTGAGTTCATTTTCTCGGGATGTCAGTTGTTTTTTCATGTCATCATTTGAACTTTTTAGATTTTTGACCTGGGTTTCCAGAGCGTCTTTTTCATCAGTTAGGCGGGTCTTCTCCTTATTGATGCCATCCAGTTGTGCTGCCAATGTCTGTGCTTTTTGCTGATTTTCCTTTGCCGATTTTGTGATTGCGGCATGTTCTGCTTGAAGGGCTTTAAGTTCTTTGTTTTTGGTTTCAAGGGATGTTTTGTGCGATGCCAGTGATTTTTCTTGGTCCGCAGTTTTTGCAGACAGTTGTTTGTTTTGATCAGTCAACTGTGAGAGTTGTTTTTTGGTATCTTTGATCTGATCAGACAGGGTTTGCACTTTTTTCTCAGCATCTTCGGCAATGAGCTTAATTTTTTGCTCAACTTTTGATTTTTCAATGGTGATATCCCTGATTTGGGTTTGGAGCATATCAGTAATTTTATGCTGTCGTTCCTTTGCATCGTGCAAAATATCCGGAATTTGACTATTTTTTTCGCGGATTCGGGCATCGGCGCGCTGGATGATTTGATTGATTTGCGCCATGATGTCTTTTTTGGATGCTGTCAGTTGTTCTTCGATTATGGTGTTTGTTGACATGTTTTAGGACCTCCTTTAGATGATTATTCGTTCGTTGCTTTTGCCGCTTAGGTAAATGTATACTGTAGAGGCATTGACTGCTGCGCCTCTAAACGTTCTTAACCATTATTGATATTGTTCGTTTTAAGGTAAATGTACTGTAGAGACGCAGCCTGCTATATGTCTCTACAGCACAGTTGCTAAAAAATTACCCCTCCCGCAATTGATCCCAATATTCATCAGGCATATCCTTGCATAGATACAACGCACCATTTGCACCGGCATAGAGGGGTTCTTCCACTTTCGTAACTTTACCAAATCCAAGTTCTTCTTTCATATACTTTTCAATTTGTTTGTGTAATCCCACAATCTGACTACCGCCTCCGGCCAGAACCACATTCTGTTTTAAAGCATCCTGGAATTCAGGGTCAAAGGTCGCAATTAAATGTTTAACTCCTGTCACAATCTCGGGGACAATCGTCCGGCACGCTTCACGCAATTCATGGGTAACATCGTGGGGTATGGGTTTGCCATTCACCGGTAGATTGATCACCACACTTTCTTCCTGATTGGATATAAATGAATTCTCTTCCTTGATTTTCTTGATCATTGTCTGGGTAAAATTGGCCTGTGAATACTTCTCTTTGATCAATTCCAGAAATATTTCATCAATATGATCCCCTGCTTTGAATGTCGTCACCTGGTCTTCTTCAGTTGGAATGGTACCATGCATGCGGCATAAATCCACTGTACCTGCACCAATGTCGATGATCAGGGCATTGGCAAAAATATTGAGTCCATAAGCCACTGTAAAAGGTTCTGATGCAATCATGACATCATCCAAAATGCCATCAGCAATATCCAGTAAATCTTGTTTATTATTATAGGTTGCCAATGCTGGGGCACCGATGACACCCCGCAGGATTATCTTTTCCGATTGATCTTCATCTGCCATTGCCAGTTCAACAAGATGCATGAGAAGTTCTTTTGCCACTTCCTTTGCTTTTTTGTATTCTTCTTTATGTTCAGATGCATCATCTGAGTGCATTAAGACGCCCTTCATAAAGGGTCTGAAAATATTGAGGGCCAGCCTGTTTTTCAGGCATTCTTCACCAAATACGATCTCTTTGCCCAACATTCGACTGGATACAGCATCTTTTGGATAGCCAACATAACTGGATACATGGGTACGTATGCCATTATCGCACGCAATTACACTTCTCGACGTGCCTAAATCAATTCCGATATTTATGATTTTTGACATTTCTTTATTGCCTCCCTAAATAAATCTTTACTTTCTTCAATCTGGAATAAATAGGTTCGTAATGGGACTTTTGAATTGATCAAGCCCAGTTTTTTTCGAATATTATTCCGATGAGTGGAAATTGTTTTATCTGATAAGTACATCAGATCTGCAATTTCTTGTGTTGTTTTCCCAACTTTAACTAAATTTATAATCTGTGTTTCCATAGGTGTCAACTGATAATATTGTGAAACCAAACGAATATTCATTGGGGATACGATATTTTTCAAATTTGCTTCTATTATCTCTAAGTATTTCTTTTGTTCTAAAGATAAATCTGTATGTTTCAAGCGCTCAAGATGCGGTTCAATGAGTAATTTAATATTAAAAATCAAGTTTTCCTGTAGGAGCTGCCTGTCTATTTCAACCTGTTTGAATAGCTTTTCAAAGGCGATGTTACTTTCCTTCATTTTGTTGGAAAGTTTTTCCACCTGATTTTCCAGTTGTGCTACGTTACTATGATCGTGCTTTTCTGGTTTTTGATTTTTCTGTAAAACGTCCTTTTGTTCGAATTCTTCAATTTGTTTGTGTATGTAATCACTTCTTTTGTCATTAAGTTTTCGCATGAATGCTACCTGACTCGTACAAATGTAATTTATTGTATTGCATGAATAGATTTAACAGCTATCCAGCCATTCTTTCAACTTCTTCTAATATGTCATCTTCGCCAACAGTTGTGGCATTGTTCATTTTGCAAAATGCGCAAGTACTATCTAAAAGGGCAATCGCTTTACCGGGAAGGTATTCATCTTTCAAAATTTCCATGCTTTCTTCAATGGTTGCCATGAGGGCAATTTCATCTATTTTGACGTCATGATACGTTTCAAAGCATTTTGCAACGCCTTTAAGAATTCGAAATGTTTCTTCAGGCGTGGGTTCATGGACAACAATCTTTCTAAACCGCCGGGCCAATGCCCTGTCTTTTGAAAAGATTTCAGCATCAGCAAAAGTGGTTGCGCCAATACATGGGAATTCACCCCGAGATAGAACAGGTTTCAAAATTTCACCGGCACTCATAGCGCCTTCAGCCGATCCTGCATTTAAGATGGTGTGAATTTCATCAATAAAAATGATAATCTGATCTTTTAAGTCCAACACTTCTTTCATCAGGCCCTCAAGGCGATCTTCAAAGTCGCCTCTGAAACGCGTGCCCGCCACAATACTATTGAGGGACAGATGGTATAAGAGCTTATCTTGCAGGCAATCTGGTACAAAACCATTATGTAATTCCCTGGCAAAGCCTTCCACAATAGCGGTTTTGCCAACCCCTGGCTGCCCGATTAGCAAGGGGTTATTGATTTCCATTTGAGATAGTATTTGTGTCAGTCGTAGAATATAATTCTCACAACCAATCAAGGGTTTTGTTTTGCGAATTCTCTGAGTAGAATTGAGCAAAACACCATATTTATCCAATAAATTGGTGGATTGGGTTTCATTTTTTTCAACCGACCGAAAAAAGGGATCCAATTCTGATGGCAATTGATAGGCTGATGGCACAAAGAAAAAAACTGTTTGCTCTCGGCTGTTAAACTCCCGAGATAGTTCTTTGACCAAGGCCCGAATTTCCCCCACATTGGGATGATAACTCTCTTTACTGCCAATAAAATGATGAAAATCTTCCAGAATATAATCAATACCTTTTTGGGGTCTATTGATAATAAATCTTAAGGCCTCACCAGGTTTACTGAAAACCTGGCCACTTTTAATTTCGTTGGAAACATAGTTTTCAGATAAATAATCCAGCATAAACCCGCGTGCATGATTCCATAAAATAGTTTTTCTGCCATTGTCCTTAATAGTGGAAAGTAAAAACTGTAAATCATCGTGATAATTGTCATATTTCGCAAGAGACAGATTTTGATGTGGCTTTACAGCCAATTGAAAATCATTGCGCATTGGAACTCCTGAAATTAATTAAGTGCAGTCTCTTCAGTGCTTTGCAAAACCTTTCTCAACTTCATGGAAATATCCATCCGACTTTTTGTTTCTTGAAACAGGCCATGGGCCCGCTTTAACATGGCATCATATTTTTTTAGTCTGGGCAATTTTCGTTCTTTATCCAGGTTGATATCCTTGATGGCTTTTTTCATTTTTGCAATGCGATCCAAAGCCATTGATTTTTCGGTTTTTAAGGCATCCAGTTCTTCACCCAGGCTTTCGATGAGGAGACTGGTATTATCGAGATCAGCATGGGTTGCCTTTTTCATGGCCTGAATTTTATTGATTTCATTCACCATCTGGTCATTTTGTTCTCTCAAATTCTGGAGTTCATCCTGGGCTGCGGCCTTTTTGTGAACATTGTCCTGAATAGATCCTGAAACAAACTCAATGGACTGATCCAGTTGCAAATCATCGGCTTTTAAGTGTTCATGCTTTTTTTTAAGAGATTCATTCAGATCCTGAAGGGCTTTACATTTTTTTTCAAGCAGGATTAAATCCTTGGTCAGGATCTGGGCAGTCTGCTTATCTAAAAGATTGTTGTTATCATCCATTGTGACCCTCTTCCTGTTTTTGTCGGTTTTGTTTGACATCTTGATATGCTTTAAACTGATCTGAATACGCTTGTTTTAACTCATCTTGCAAGGATTTTAATTTGTCAGTCAAAGCGATTTTCTCACCCCGCAGAGCGTTAATTTTTTCGTGATATTTTCTTTCGGTAATCTGTTGAGATTTGAGCTGAACTTCCAGATAATCAATTTCCATTCGCGCATCAATTTTTTCTTCTTCAAAGGTGTTGACCGCATCATTGAGTTTTTGAATGTCCTTTTTCATCTGTTGGTTATCTATCTGAAGATCACGATTCTGTCGAATGGCCTGATTTTTTTCTTCGGAAATATGATCAATTTGAATTTGCATTTCACGTTTTGATGGCATTTGCGATTCAAGCTGCTGGATGGTTGACTGGAGTTGCGATTTTTCATTTTTAAGTTGTAAAATCATATCCTTGGAAACATTGACCTCTTTTTCAAGAGAGGCATTGATACTGAGAACATTTTCCAGTTGTGCTTCCATATTTTTAATAACCAGGAGCATATCAGAAATCGTTTTTTCAAGATCCACAGTAAAAGTGCCCTCTTTCAAAGCCTCAAGCCCGGAAATTTGGGGCATGACCAGATCTTGTGTACTGGTTTCCGAAACTTGCTGGATTTCTAAAGAGGTCATGTCCATTTGCTGATCTGAATCAAAGGAAACATCAGTTTGTTGTTTTTCCAATGTTTGGGTTGACATCATATTACTCCTTTTTGTTAAGAATTAAAAAAGTTATTCATTCCTGGCAGAACGAATTTCATCCCATTCTTTATAACTTTTATAGTAACTGACTTTTGCTTTATTTTCAATAGTTTTCATGTCTTGATAAAGTCGGGTAATGGCATTGGCACAGGATCGCGAAATTTTATCTTCAAGGTTATCCGCATCTCTAATCCTGACAGGTAGTTCTTCCTCAAGCATACTGACCTGATCAATCAAGGTTGCTATTTCTCCCTTGATAAATCCCAGGTCTTTCAACATGGAATCAATGGCAAGAAGATTATTATCCAGACTGGATTTTATAGATTGATATTCGCGGGTTAGTTGTTGTTTCTCCGAAGTCAGGAACAGGATACTGTTTTCCAGATCATTTTTTTCTGCTGCGGGTTCTGATGATTGGGCTTTAATGTCATTGAGTTGGGCCATCAGGGATTGTTTCTTTGTTTGCTTTTGTCTGGCGTTTGTTTCAAGGGTTTCCATTTGCTGTTTCAGGTAAGTATTGTTGGTTTCCAGAGATTCTATCTGTTTTAGTAGTTTTTCTTTTTGTTTGAGACCGGTTGATATGTTCATAATGCTTTCCTTTTTGTTTGATTGTTGCGGTTGAGTTATAACAGAGGCATCCTATATATTTGTTGTAATATAGTGAACACTTTTTGCGCATAGCCCATAGCCGTCAGGTTAAGGCAAACGTTTGCCTTAGCCTGACGGCTATGGCGCATAGCCCTGAATCTCTAGAAAAAAACAAATTATGTTCGAAAAAGTGTTCACTGGAATAAAAAGGATGTCTATTTTACATTGTTGTGTTCCACTTTATCCAGAATGTTCTTAATAATCCGATTCTTGGTATATGACTCATCAGTTTCAACCCCCATCTTTTTAGCCATAGCAATCAGGTCATTTTTCTCTATCAGTTTTAGTTCCTCCCTGGTCGGTTTTTTTGATTCAGGGGCAGCAGGTTTGGTTTCATCAGTTTTAACAGATTCTTGCTTGACAGCTGATGGCGGCTTATTGACAGATTGTGGTGTTTTTACTTCCTGGGCAATTTTTTCAGATGGTGTATCAGGCTTTTGGGTCACTTTGGTGTCAGGTTTTTGTGGTGCTATTTTCTGTTGAGGTTTTGGTTCAGGCTGTTGTGTTGCTGTTTTTGTGTCTGGCTTTTTTTCAGATGGCTCAAGCTTTTGTGGCGGCGTATCAATTGGAGGAAGATCAATATCCAGGCTTTCCAGGTCTGGTTCTTCCTGTGCAACGCTAATTCTTCGCTGTTGCCACCATTGTTTGAGATTTTTTTGAGCCTCAGATAATGCATCGCCTGTTAATTGGGCATCAAATGAGATTTCTTCGCCCACAATCATTTGAATGGCTGAAAGCGCCTTTTCTCGAACTTCCAGACTGCTATCACTGAGTATTTTGATCAAAGGCATGACTGCGGCTTTATCTCGGATATTGGCCAGTGATGCGATGGCTGCTTTTTTCACACGTTCGTCGTCATCGTTAAGGGATTGAACCAGTGGCGGTACACCTTCAGAAAAATCTTTCCATCCAATAAATGTAATTGCTGTTTTTCTCACCTCAGGATGATCATCCTTGATTGCTTCAATAGAGGCCATTTTGATTAAATCATTATCCGCCATTTTGTATAAACCACGTAGTGCAGCAATCCTGACTCTGTAGTGGGGATCTGTTATTTTTTCTTTGAGAACATTTAAGGCGCGCGAATCGCCCATAACGATCAATGAATTGAGTGTTTCTGCCACAAGGTAAGGATCTGGATCATTGGCAGCAGCAATTAGAATGGGTACAGCCGCAAGATTGCCAATTTTGGCCATCTCGGCAGCAGCCAGCATTCGGATTTCACTTTCAGGATCCATGAGATCATTGGCCACTGTCTCGAATTTGGCGCGCTCGGATTGGGCTTTGAATCGGGCTGTTTTCAGGCTTGCAGTGATTGCTGTGCGTAAGGATCGGTTGCGGATAGTCTGGGGCGTATCCAGGGGTGTTGCTTTCTCTTGTTTTTCCTTTTCAATACGTGCCCGAGCCATTCTTGCCCTGGCAACTCTTTCCATGTTTCGCTCTTTGGGTTTTTCTTCTGTAGGCTTTGAAACGTTAGTGGTTACCACTTTCGGCTTTTCTTGTTCAGGCTTGACTTCTCTTTTTGGCTTTTGAGGGGCAACATCTTTTTGGGTCTCCAGATCATTGATTCGATTTTTCAATCGTTCAATTTCTTTTTCATAGCCGCGAACATCAGCAATCAATTTCTTGATATTTTCTTGCTCCAGGGGATTTTGCTGCTCAGTAACCTGAGCGCCTTCTTTACCAATTCGATAGTAAAGGGCGGCGATCTTTTTTTCTCTTTTTTTTATTTTTTCAGACAACTCTTTTGATTGGGAATGCTTTACTTTTTTTAAGGCTTTTAATTGATTGATATCAATTTTAAGCTTGCCTTCATCATAAAGCTGCCTGGCTTTTGTAGATACCTTTTTGGTGACCTCTGGTGTTTTTTTTAATCCATCCTTCAAACGAATACAACCATCCTTGACCCGAGAGCAACCATAGCTCACACCATCAAAGATACCGAGAATGGCATCATTTCCTTCGTTCAGCACTTTTGATATAAAGCCTGACACGCCGGATTTATCATCTTTTTTGGGTATTGTGCTCATTTTTCCTCCCTTTATTGCGCGTCTGCTTGCAGACGACTTTTTCGTTCATTGATAAAGGTTTCAATATTGTCTGATAGTATATCCAGGCGATAGAAATATTTTTTCATCACCGAATCATCAAGTATTTTTTGGGTTAACGAAGGATTTTGTTTGCGGAGAATGGTGAGCCGACGACCAATTCTTTTTTCAAGCATGTCTTTTTCTTTTTGCAATTCCTGAATATTGTAAGTTATTTTAATCCCGCGTGTGGCATCTGAAAAACTCTGCCTGGCTGATGAATAGGTACTATTGACCTTTTCAAAAAAAATATTCCCCACTGATTGTACTTTAGAACGAAATGAATCTTCCATTGTTTACTCCTTTGTTTGTTCAATCGACAATTCAAATATTGCCGACCAATCGTTATTAGACCACGGTTTCGTAACTTACGTTTCAGACGAAAGTTCTTTTGAAGACCGCTTTAGTTCTTTGTTTTCAAAAAATATTTGCTGCAAAAGCCCTTTTTGCTTTTTATCGACTTTGCGTTTGGGCTCATGGGCATGATGTTTATATTTGTTGCGTTCATCGTGTTTGGTTTCAAGCTTTTTAATACGTTCCTGAAGGTGTTGAATTGTCGCATCCAATTCTTTTATTCTTTCAGAATCTTCTATCAATTGGACTGAATCTGGCAAAGAGAGTGGCGGGTCTTTTCTACACTGTAGTTTTCTGAACATTTCCGAATACCTGTCAATCTCTAACTGTTTGTGAACTAAACGACCCCATCGGGTAATTAATGACAGGGCAAGCAAACCAAAGTAATCTATAGCGGATTGTGTATAATTGAAGCATACATGAATTTGTTGTGAACAGTTTATTTTGATTTGTTTCATATCAATTATTCCTCCCGCTTTCTTTCTATAAAACGTTTCCGATAAACCATCAAAGCAGTCTGGCTGGACTGTTCAATAATATCTCGGTTGGAATGGGCACTCACTGCCATTGAAATAATGGGAAGAGAGCATGAAAGTATTCTGACTATCATAGCCACAGCGACACTTTTGACATAGCGATCAATAAATTTTGTGGTCACCACATTAATACCTTGATAGGTTTCAGGATCTTGCTGTTCCTTTTTGAGTTGTTCGATATCATCAAGGATTTTAAACTTCACTTCAGATCCACCAATGCCGCCTTCAATGATTCTGAGGATTATTTTTTTTTCAACAACGTCTTCAGGAATGAATCCATAGCAATAGGCAATATTTTGTATCATGCGAAAATCTTCTAACAGCAATGTTGTTAAATCGACAGTGGCAAGCAATTCCCCACCAATACCCGCAACAGCCCCTTGCAATGTTGCCACTCGTTTATGAAACTTTATTTCTTTTGCATTGCATTCATCCAGCATCCTCAGTGGTAAGGTTTGCATATCATCAATGGATTTAAGGGTTACGCCATACTTTTTGGCTTTATTGATCATTTTTTGCGAATCAGTAGTAAATGCAGAAGCATGGAGTAATTTTTCAACAACTCCGCGGATGGCTTTTTCAATGGTTTCAAATTTGTCTGGGCCAACTTTTTCCATAACAAAATTAATGGGCGCTGATACTGTGTCTTGCAACCTTTTTTGGATGCCTTTATATTTCTGCTTTTCCCATTTTTTTATTTCGGATAAAGCGCGTATTTCGTATTTTTGCACTTCGTAGTCGTCTGTTTGGGGCATGGGGTGGCTCCTTACTTTGTTATGTTGATGTTGAAGGAGAATGTGAATTACCAATGGCCAATGTAGGGGCGAACCTTATGTTCGAGGGCGAACAAAAGGTTCGCCCCTACACGAACTGTTGAAAAAATTACGTTTGCATAAGGCCCATAGCCGTCAGTCTAATGCAAACTCGCTCTGATGCTCGTTCCCAGGCTCTGCCTGGGAACGTTTTCTTGGCGGCTCTGCCGCCTGTTCAGTTCGTAGGTGGCAGAGCCACCTCGGAAAACGTTCCCAGGCAGAGCCTGGGAACGAGCATCGGAAATATTACGTTTGCATTAACCTGACGGCTATGGGCCTTAGCCGGCCTTAGCCGGCCCTTATGTTCGCCCTCGAACTAAAATCAATTGCGACTATTGTTCGAGGACGAACATAGTAATATTTATCAGTTTGATAGAAATTCTCTGAAGAGAACTTCCCCATTAATGATATTGTTCGTTTTGAGGTAAATGTACTGTTTAGACGTAGCATGCTACGTCTCTTCACAACTGACATCAACTGACATCTGACTTTAAGTTATCGCACGTCCCCGACGTCTCCGCATAAAACCAAATCCGGATTGTTTACAATTACGCTGCTTTTCACAGCCTGTACGTTCTTTTGTGCATTCTTTCCAAACATAAATATCTGATGCAATGGTTTCGTCCAGGGCAATATCTGCACCTTCACATTGAATGACAATGGTTGGTTTTTTTTGTTCGAGCTTGATCATACATCCTGGACGAATCAGTAATGACCCTATTTTGTTTAAACGTGCGGTATTGTTTTGCCCATTGATATAGGCGACGCGTGATGACTGGTGTACCGCCATTTCATTTAATGACATCACCGCACATTCCGCTGTTTTAATTGCTTGCTTACAGCAGTCGCCCTGTGGAATGGGTCGGCCATGGGGGCACTCACGTGGATGACCCAGTAGAATACAAATACTGTCCACCATTTCTCTGTTGACCATATGTTCAAACTCACAGGCACCTGCTTCATAATCCCCTCCGAGGGCATCAAATATCAGCTTTTCCGCCAGGCGATGGGCGCGAATAATTTTTCTCGCTTTTTCTTCACCTGCCTGAGTCAACGTAATGGTTTGGCCTTGTGCTTGTATCAGCTTATCTATCTGTAATTCTTGAATAATTTTTTCATGACTGTCCATATCCATATCGGCTTGCAATGTTTGTATGCTGTCAGTCTGATCTTCTTTCATCGTCCACAGTCTTTCGAGATATTCTTCTTTTTCTCTTTTGATACTCATTCAATGAATCCTTCATTAGGGCGCATTTCAAAAAAAGGGGGCATTTTTCTAAGCCCTGAAATAAATGCGTCCCCTTCAATATTTACAAAAAATATAAAAAAGGGTTAAAGGGCATTAACTTATAAAAATAAAATCAACGTCCAGTTTAAGCATCCAGCGATTATAAATGAGCTGGCATTAATTATCAGTGTCATGACAATGGCTCTGGCAGTTCCCAACTCTTTTATCATGGCCATAATATTGGCAAAGCAGGGCACAAACATGGTGGTTATGGTGACTGCAACGATACATTGTCTAAAATCCAGCAAATTTTTGTTAATAAGATTAATAATCAGTCCAGCAGCAGCTTCATGTCGCGCCATGCAAAGAATTAGTGCATCGACCATTTGAAGTGGAAGGCCAAGAAAGCCTTCAATAACTGGTTGCAAAAATATTTTTGATGCCATCAGGATGCCTGTTTTATCCAGAATAAACAGTGCTAGAGCAGCATAAATAAACACAGGAACTGCTTCTTCCAGAAACCAGATCAGTCGGTACCATGTTTTTACCAATACAGCCTTGACTGTTGGCAATCGAATGGGGGGAAGTTCCTGAATAAAATCCCCTTTTTCTTCATGAGGCAAAATCAGGTTTAAGATCATTCCAGCGATGATTTCAACTGCAATTAAAACCGAAAAAGTGATAACAAAAGCCTGTAATCCCATTCGTCCCAAAATACTAATATTCAAACCCATTTGTGCCGCACAGGGAATTGCAAAGGCAATGAGATAAATGGCAATGTAGCGCTCGCGACTGGATTGCAGTGATTTTGTTGTCAAGGTGGCCATTGTTTTACAACCAAATCCCAAAACCAGAGGCATGACTGATTCACCGCTCAGCCCCAGTTTTTCGAAAAAGCGCCGGGTCAATACACACAGGTTGGGGATATAGCCAATATCTTCAAGTGTATTGTATATGAGAAAGAATACTGATAATATGGGCAATACTGTTATAAAGGCATTGGCAAGGCCCAGGGATAATATGCCATAATCACCAATGAGAAAATCGTTAATAAACCCGGGGCCAACCCATCCATTGATTAGTGTATGAACAGGAACCCATAAGGTTTCATCCATCCAACCGGCAATGACATTGGCACAATTAACCACTGCCAGGTAAATCAGATAAACGATAAATAGCAATATAGGAATGCCGGTCAGTGGTGTACGACACATTCGGGCAATGGTTCTTTCATATTCACGCGGACTAAGTGATTGCTGAATGACGACTTCGTCAACAATATCATTCACCCATTGATTGCGTCGATTATTGATAACACGTGTTATATTGCCTTGAAAATCCTGCTGGGTTTTCCTGACACTGTCTTGAATTTTATATAAGTCCGAATCAGTCAGTTTGCTAAACTGTTTAATAAAATCAGTAATATATGAATCGTTTAACAGCAAGAGTGCAGCAATTTTTCGGGTATGGGGCAAATCTGAAGGCAAGAGTTGTGCAATTTGGGAAAGCCCTTTTTCGATTATCGTTCCATAGGTGAATTCCCATTTGATTCCCCGAGCGTTAATTATGGCATCTTTGAGTTCATCAGTGCCCTGACCGCTCAATGCAATACATTCAATAACCGGCACCCTTAAAAAATGAAGTAATTTTCGTGTGTCCAGCACAATCCCCCGGCGGCATGTTTCATCAATGGCATTGAGAGCGACAATTATTGGAATGCCCAACTCAAGCAAGTCCAATGTAAGGTTCAAGGACTGTTTGAGTCGGTTAGAATCCATGCAAACAACGAGAATATCTGGTTTTTCGGAAAAAATATAGTCCCGCGTACTGGCTTCTTCATAGGACTGGGCCAGCAATTCGTGGATGCCGGGTGTGTCAGTCATTTCACAAACCTGACCATTGATTTCACACCTTGTCTTTTTATGCTCAATAGTTGTCAGAAGTGCATTGGCAACGACATTGTATGTACCGGTAAGATTATTGAACAGTTGAGTTTTACCACTATTGGGTAATCCGACAATTCCAATCTTGATGGGTGCTGCATCAGTGCGGAAAGTATCTTGGACTTGGTTTGTCATGGCCTTACTTTCGTTGATAAATGTTTGTTAATTTTCGGTGGGGTAAAAAAATTGATATGTCCCCACCATCGATAAAATGGCGCGTGAGCTTTTGTTCAAGGCAAAAGCTCACGCGTCAATTTTATGGTTCAAGTGCGGCTTTTGTAATTGCATAGCTCAAAAGCCCCACGCCAACAAAGACTGCGCCGGTAAGAATTACGCCACCAATGGTTCCTGCTGTAGCAACGACCCCTGTACCATAGGTATACACCGATGGATCAGACAACAGTCCCAATTTTGATGAACTGGCTGATGACAGTGTCGTACTGGCTGAACCTGTCGTTCCGGTTGTTCCGGATGTCAATGAAGGATATAAACTGGTATCCAGTGCCATAGTTTGACCTCCTTTTTGTCTTTTGGACTCTTATTAATAATTATCTTCAATTGTGTCAAGTCGATGCAGTCACTTTTTCGGGCTCGACAACAGGTTCTGAAGATAGAATTTCATCCAATTCTTTTAGTTTTGCGCTATTACCACGAACTTTCATGCCAATTACAATCACTGTAATTAGCAATGCAAGAATAATAATTCCACCTAATGACATGTAACCTCCTTTAATTATTTACTTAATAAATCATCTAATTCCTGAATTTTTGTTGTGTTATCATTTACTTTGACTCCTATTGCGACAACAGCGCAAACTAAAGCCAATACCAATACACCGCCTATGCTTAATGACATGGAATCACCTCCTTTTGTATTCATTAGGGCAAAGATAAAATTTACCCAAAAAAATTATTGAACCGATAGTCATATTTCCTCTGCGCTGCTTTTGCCGGGCCTATAGCCGGCTATTTCCCTGCACAAAGGTAGACATACTAATTCCACTGTTTCATCCCGGCCAATACCGATAAAGTGCCAACAAAAATCATAATCAGTGGAATAACAACGCTAACAAAATCCATCACTGCCCACCAATTGCTTGCAATACCAGCAATTCCCAGGCTTAACAGACAGATACCCAACAATAAATGGACAATGGTCATTGTCATTTTAAGAATCTCCCTTTAAATATTGTATTTTCATAACAAGCAATTTTGCCTGGTTAATGGGAATTGCAAACCCAACACCGCAATATACTCGCGTTGGAGCATATATGGCAACATTGATACCAATAACTTCACCCGCCATATTGACCAATGGACCGCCACTGTTTCCTGAATTAATGACAGCATCGGTTTGAATCAAATCTTTGTATTGCCGGCCTTCAATTTTTACTGTCCGCTTTAAATCACTGATAATACCATGAGTGACAGATTGCTCCAGGCTAAATGGGCAGCCCACTGCAAGGACTTCATCGGCAATTTCCTGCATGTCTGAATTGCCCAGTCTGGCTGTGGGTAGAAAATATCCTGTGTGAATTTTGATCACTGCCAGATCTTTGTCAGGCAGTGTCATAATAACTTTGCATGGATAAGTTCTTTCAGGTTCATTAAATAATTTTGCCTGAAGGTCAGTGGTATCTGCAATCACATGATAATTGGTGAGTATATAACCAGTTTCATCAATAATTAAGCCTGAACCCATTTTATCGCTGGCTGTCAATGATGATGGCGTAAACATAATATCATCGATAATTTGAGATCGAGAATTAACCCGCTTTCCGGTAATATAAACCACTGCGGTTCGAACTTTGGATAAAACCTCACCCAGATCCTCTGTATCACATGATGCCAACAAAATTTGATTACTGGTACACGTACCTGGCGGTGAACTTATGTATAACTGCTCTGGTAAATAACCATAGTAGTACAGAGACGTACCCAAAATTACAATTGTCAAGACCACAATGAACAGAATTGTTTTTATGTGATATCTGATAAACATTTTTTCGCTTTCCAAAGTTTACAAGGTTTTTGTTGAACTTGTCGTGCTTTCACCTTTTGACTTGGACTTACTTGACGTAGGCGGCCCATGTTGTTCCTCATCATCAACATGTGAATTGTTACTCAAAGCAGTGGGTGTCAGACGATCATCCTGATACCATCGTAATGCCTGTGCCGCAGTGCCTCTAACGCCAGTGTATACCTGAACATTTAATGTATTGAGTTCTTCCATTGCTCGGATACCAATGTCGTTGGTAATCAGAGATCGCGCCCCTTCACTGACAATCAATTGAGCGGATTGTACGCCTGATCCTTTGAAATCACTCACATTGGGATTGGCGATAACGTCAACCGAGCCCAGACCAACAATGAGAAAGTAGGGTGCTTTGTCAAAAATATCTGCCACCTCGGATTCAATAGTATTGCCAGTTGTTGCAATACAAACGCGACCTGAACGAGAACCTGCAATGGTCATTGCTGGCAAATCAATAATTCCGGTAACCTGCATGGCTCCCTGTTGTTGTGTCATATCAGTTGGGGGAATCATTGTGGGTTGTCCGGCGATTGTTATCGCAGTGCCAATCACACCTGCTGTTGGCACCAGATTTGATGCCAATGCTGTTCGATTGAGGACAGCACCTTCTCGAACCATCAATGTACTACATTTTGGACAGGGGATGGTATAACAGGC
>Ga0272440_1000755_pt1 | contig 27277 bp, 23 predicted proteins | sample SSMMMBAug17_FD_192440 | JGI IMG/M metagenome (GOLD analysis project Ga0272440, IMG submission 192440) | Marine sediment archaeal communities from Little Sippewissett salt marsh, Falmouth, MA, United States - SSM-MMB-Aug17 | ecosystem: Environmental > Aquatic > Marine > Wetlands > Sediment ... | reverse complement strand
TAAGGAGACGCCCCTTGATAGAAAAAAATCAAAGCTATAGCAATATCTTTTTGAATGGGATATTGAACGAAAATCCAATTTTTCGTCTGGCATTAAGTATGTGTCCGGCTGTGGGAATCAGCACAAATATGATGAATGGTTTATTGATGGGGATCGCAGTTTTGTTTGTTCAATTTTGCTCGAGTTTAACCATATCGCTTGTCAAAAACTTTATTCATCCGCGAATAAGAATTCCCACCTACACGTTGACAATTGCCACATGGGTCACAGTCACCGATCTGGTGTTAGCAGCCTTTTTTCCAGTTGCTTACAAATCGTTGGGTATTTTTGTGCGATTGATTGTTGTATTTTGCTTTATCACCATGCGTCTGGATGTGTTCGCCAGAAAAAATCCAGTGTTTCCATCATTGGTCGATGCAGTAGGAATGGGGTTTGGATTTATGGTGGGTATGATGGCCATTGGTGGTGTTCGAGAAATCATGGGTATGGGTACATTGCTGGGTTACGACATTCTGGGTTTTCGCCCCTTGCTGTTTTTTGTTCTGCCATGTTCAGGGTTTTTCGTTGTGGGCTTTATGATGGCCATATTTAACTATACAGAAATTGTCTACAATCGTAAAAAACGTGCAAGGAGTGTAGCATGACAAAATCAAATTTAATCCGATGGTTTATATGTTTTTGTATCCTTCTGGGATGCACGGCTTGCAATACAGAGCATCGGTTTGTTAAAAAAACTGAATTCAAAAAATCAAACATTATCATCATATGTTTTGCCGGACCAGTGGATGAAAGCTGGGCCAAAAAAATTCAATCATTTCGCATTAATGAGCAACAAGATCCTGATATTCTTCTAATAGTTGATCGTGTGGAATTGTCTGAAGATCGATGTACATTACAACTGTTTATGAAAGATCCTTTAAACAAAAGTAATCCCCATCAGGTCATTTTGCCGGAGATCATGTCCGAAGGAAAATCTCAGGGTACAGCGATTGTCAGTGTTAAAAAGCTGTACTGGGGCAATCTGCTGAGTATTTTGATTGGGGCAATGTTTATCTATAACTATGTTTTTGTAAAATATCTTGGATTGTGTGTGTATCTGGGTGTAACACAGAAAAAATCAACCGCTATCGGAATGGGATTTACATTTACCATTGTCATCATATTCTCAACATCGATATCATGGTTTTTATATCAATATATACTAAAGCCTTTTCAAATAGAATTTTTACAAATCATCGTATTTATAGGGCTTGTATCCCTTACTGTTCAGGCAGTGGATACCATATTGCGAAAAGTTAATCCCATATTGTTTAAGGAGTTTGGCGTTTATCTGGTGTTGATTATTTCCAGTTGTCTGATTCTGGCAGTACCCCTGATTATGGCTGCACAGAATTATGATTTCTTTGAAAGCCTGATGTTATCATCTGGTGCCGGTCTTGGCTTTTTCATAGCATTGTTTTTAATGTCTTGCGTCAGAGAGCGTATTGATCTGTCACCTATTCCAGAATCCTATCGCGGAATGCCCATTGCTTTTATTGTTTCCGGTCTGTTTGCATTATCTTTTATGGGCTTTTCTGGAATGTCAATATTCTAATAATGTATTAAGGAGATAAACATGAGTGTTATCACAATCTCACGCGGCTCTTACAGCCGAGGCAAACAAATTGCTGAAAGACTGTCTGAAGCACTGGGTTATGAGTGCATATCACGAGATATTTTATTGGAGACATCAGATCATTTCAATATACCTGAAGTCAAATTAATCCGAGCAATTCATGATGCACCATCGGTATTGGATCGGTTCAGTTATGGAAAACAACGTTATATCAATTATATTCGTGAACAGTTTTTGTCGCATATCCAAAATGATAATGTTGTATATCATGGTCTGGCCGGTCATTTTTTTGTTCAGGGAATCGCATCTGTCATGAAAGTGAGAATTATTGCAAACATTGAAGACCGTGTTAAAGAAGAGATGAAGCGTGAAAAAATCAGTGAAAGTGCAGCGCGTCAGATTCTTGTCAGAGATGATGAAGAACGAAGAAAGTGGAGCATGAATCTCTATGGGATAGATACAAAAGATCCTGAATTGTATGATATTGTATTACATATAGATAATATTCGTATTGATGATACAGTGGATATTCTTGTAGATTTGGCCAAACGCCCCTGTTTTCAATCAACGCCTGAATCGAAACAGATGCTTAAAGATGCTTATCTGGAAGCCAAAGCCCAGTGCATGATGTTTGAAACATATCCTGCAGCATCTGTAAAATGCAAGGCAAGAATAGCATATGTAAACGTAAACACTACATTATCAATGGAAGCAGAAGTTTCAGAAAAAGTCAAAGAAATCCTGACTGGAATTACTGAAATAAAAGATGCTTATGTCAATGTGGTTCCCATTGATATTTATTAAGATACTTTGAAACAATAAGGAAAAAATAACATGGATCCAGTATATGTCAAACTTGCGCTGGGCGGATTGGTTCTTATGGGATCACTCGGCCTGTTTTTTGGAATAGGTTTGGCGCTTGCAGCGCATAAATTTGCAGTTGAGATCAATCCCAAAGTTGAAGCTGTTCTGGAAATATTGCCAGGTGCCAATTGTGGGGCGTGTAGTTTTGCTGGTTGTGAAGCATATGCAGAGGCTGTGGTGAACGACCCAAAAGTTCAGCCAAATCTATGTACGCCTGGTATGATGCCCATTGCTGAAGAAGTGGCGCGCATTACAGACAAAGAACTTGAAATGATTGAAGGAGCAACTGCAATCATTGCGTGTGCCCGAAGCGAACGACACAACTATGAAAAATATCAATACAATGGCTATCAAAATTGCGCAGCGGCCAATCTAACATTTGCCGGGCCAATTGATTGTAATTCCGGATGTATTGGTTTTGGTGACTGTGTGACAGCCTGTCTGTTTGATGCATTAAAAATTGAGAATGATTTTCCAGTCGTTGATCCTGATGCCTGTGTCGGCTGTGGTTTATGTGTAAATGCCTGCCCAAAAGATTTAATTCAAATTATTCCCAAAAAAGCACCGGTCATTGTGCGATGCGTTTGTAAAGATCAATCAAAAGAAACCATGTCTGTTTGCTCTCTCGGGTGTCTTCATTGTCTTGCTTGTATCGAAGCCTGTCCTGCAAAGGCGGTTTATCTTGATGATGGTAAATTGACAATTGATCATCAAAAATGTATTGAGCATGGACCATCATGTAATGAGGCCTGCTTGAATGCCTGTTGGATTAACTATCCGGCATCCAGCGAAATTGGTAATGAGGTCTATAATTCAGGTTTACAATTTTTTCAAAGACCGATTTGTAAGAATCCTTTTTATGAGGCCCAGGTTTAATTAATCGAAAGAAAATATCTTGTATGAAATTGTATCAACTGTAGTCCACATTTAGATGAGGACTACAGTTATTCGAAAATGAATAGAATTGGCTCAATTTGGCTCAATCTGAAATGAGGAATTTATTATTTAGGGAATGCTCGAAAAATAAATTTCCCTTTTTAGAAAGAGTTAGGAATACTTAAATAATAAGTTCCTCATTTCTGAAAGAGTCAATTCTATTCATTTTGAACCTGGATTACGCTGAAGAAGATGAATAAGATGAAATCAAACACTTTTAATTCATATTCTTCGGCGTAATCCAGGTTCAAAAAAAAGGAATTCAATATAATAAATCGGTATCTTATTTTCCGGAAATGCCTCGAATCATAACAGGGGAAATATTAGTTCATCAAAAAAAATTAATAAGAGGACAAAAATGGCACAACAAATTTCAGACCGCCGCGATGTTGATTTCGTTCTTTATGAACAACTCAATGCAGAAGAATTAGTGAAACACAAACGATATCATGACATGAATCGTAAAATGTTTGATATGGTCATTAATGAAGCGCGAAATCTGGCGATAAAGGAAGTATTACCCTCAAATGAAGAAGCGGATAAAGTGGGACTAAAGTTTGAAAACAATCAGGTCACTGTACCTGAATGCTTTCATCGTCCCTGGGATTTACTCAAAGAAGGCGAATGGATCGCCCTGACTGAGGATCAGGAAATTGGAGGCCAGGGACTTCCACACCTTATTTCTCAGGCGGTAATGGAATATATTGGCGGACCAGGATTCAGTTTGATTTGTTTTGTGGGTACCGCGCATGGTGCTGCCAAAATGATTGAGCATTTTGGCAATGACAAGCAAAAAGAACTCTACATGAATAAATTGTATTCCGGTGAATGGGGTGGAACCATGGTTCTGACCGAAGCGGATGCAGGTTCGGATTTGGGAGCACTGACAACAAAAGCTGTACCAAATGGTGATGGTACATACACGATATCAGGTAATAAAATATTCATAACTTGTGGCGAGCATGATCTGGCAGACAATATTATTCATCCAGTCCTGGCCCGAATTGAGGGTGCTCCTGATGGAACAAAGGGCATCTCACTATTCCTCGTCCCCAAAATATGGGTGAATGATGATGGTACTCTTGGGGAGGATAATGATGTTGTTTGTACAGGAATCGAAGAAAAACTGGGTATTCATGGCAGTCCTACCTGTCAGATGTCTTTTGGAAGTAAGGGTAAGTGTCGCGGTGTGCTTTTGGGTGAAGAAAACAAAGGCATGAAAGTAATGTTTCTTATGATGAATGAGGCCAGATTGGGAGTCGGCTTGAATGCTTTCAGTAATGCATCCTGTGCTTACTTGCATGCCTTGGATTATGCCAAAAATCGAGTTCAGGGACGCGATATGGCAGATATGTTTAATAAAGAAGCACCATCAGTTCCCATAATTTGTCATCCGGATGTTCGCAGAATGCTTCTTTGGATGAAATCCCATGTGGAGGGCATGCGAAGTTTTGTATATTATGTCGCCCAATTGTTTGATAAAGAAATGACAGCAGAATCCGATGCCGAAAAAGAACAGGCCAAGGATTTTATTGAACTGTTAACGCCCATTGTCAAATCTTATTGTTCAGATCGCGGTTTCGAAGTCACTGTTCAGGCAATGCAGGTTTACGGCGGTTATGGATATATCACCGAATATCCTGTTGAACGTCTGTTGCGGGATTCTAAAATTCATTCTCTTTATGAGGGCACCAATGGTATTCAGGCCATGGATTTGCTGGGCAGAAAAATGGGTATGAAAAAAGGGGCGGTCTTCATGAACTTTTTGGGTGAAATTCAAAAAGTGATTGCTAAGGCAAAGGAAACTAAAGGTCTCGAAGCCTCTGCTGTACAACTTGAGAAAACTATTGGACGTCTTGGTGAAGTTGCCATGCACATGGGAACAATGGCCATGTCCGAAAATTTCAAAGCCGCTTTTGGTCATGCATCACCTTTCCTGACTGCTATGGGTGATGTAATCATGGGATGGATGCTTCTTTGGCGAGCAACAGTCGCGGCACCCAAACTGATGAAATTAACAGCCGGTCTTGATGACAACGCTAGAATTGAGAAAATTAATAAAAATAAAAACGCTGCATTCTATGAGGGGCAGATGAAGTCTGCTGAATATTTCATTCAAACAATTCTTCCGATTACTGTTGGTAACCTCAATGCCATCGCAGCGGGAAATAAAGCAATGGTTGAAATTCCTGAAGCTTCTTTTGGTGTATAAGCAGTTTTTTCTATTCTAAAGCAATGATGCCTGGCTATATGTATGAATAACAATACAGTCAGGCATCATTTTAACTGAGTGAACCACCAAAACATTCCCATTGTTCACCAATTCAAAACATATCATCATCCCAATCATCCGGATACTGCCATTTTTTTCGTTTCATGCGAATAAATCCAATAATACTGATCAATGAAAGCCCCATAAATATAAAGGTATAGAGGTTGTTAATCACAAATAAAATCCATGCGAAAAACCTTGTCTGGGATATGACCCAATCATGTTCTAAATGATTCAAGGATTTACCATATATGATACGAATTGAAGCATGAAGCGCACGTCCACTTTTCATTAATTGAAGTGTCTGCAAAAAAGCATTCTTGCCGTATTGCTGAATCAGAAAAGACACAAAGCTTTGGCTTTGTTCATATGCCAGTACAAACGCATTGGATTCCATTGGAAATGAATATTCAAGCCGATAAAAAGGAATCAAATTCCCTGCAAAGGCCGCTTTTTGTAATATATTTTTTTCGGGCCGAATTATTTCGGTAATACCTTCGCTTGCCCATTGCGCGATGCCTTCGTTTAACCATCGGGGGATATGTTTGTCCAGATGTTCTCCAATAAGAATATGACATAATTCATGCTGCAGGGTGGTTTCCAGTGAAAATGGATTTTTGACAACATCCTGATAATTTATTGTGATTCTATGTCGTGAGGGTTCTGCAAATGCCACTGTTAATGGATGTTCGGCGATTTGAAGAAATTCATTACGCTGTTTGATGATAATCAGATGCACACGTCGACTGATTGACCATGAAAAGATATTGCGTAAATTTCTTTTTGCCTGGTTGAAGGCCTCAACAAGTTCAGGCATAACAGCTTGAATCGTTGCAGGATAAACGATTGTAACATCAGATTGTTTTTGTATAAGATACGATTCTTTTGCACCAGCAACTGTCGTCTGCAAAAAAAACATGAACGTAAGCTGAAGTATTATGCCAGAGACGTTTCTGGTCACGATTCAATTCCGATAGTTTTTCATCCAGGGTTTCTGCTTTAAATCCTGCGCATTCTTCAGTGCAAGATAGAAAGCACCACAGGCAAGATCTGCACAATGGGTTTCATGGGGAGGTAAAGTTTCCAGATAATCAACAATATGGTTTGAGGACAGATTCCATGCATCATCTGTGCGTTTTCCCAAAGCCAGATGTGCCAATGTATTGGCACATGCATTTGTGTTGAGACATCCATCAATTTGAAAGCCGACCTGTTCGATGGCATCATTGGAAATTTTAAGAAACATTTCTATTGTGTCACCGCATTGTCCGGTTCGTTTTCCATATCCATCTGCGTCTGTCATGGGGATATATTGATTTGTCTGAAGTGCCATTTCTTTATATTTTCGAGAATGACCTTCCAATAGTTGATTGTTATTATCCATAGTATTTTCCTGATTCATTTTTTGACGAAAGTATTTATCATGTTTTTGAAGTTTTTTCAACTTGATTTGTTTTTTTAAGTGATCATCATTGCATCACCATAACTAAAAAATCGGTATTTTTCAGTTATGGCTGTTTGATAAACAGAAAGTATTTCCAAACGTCCCACAAATGCGGCAATCATCATTAATAATGTTGATTGGGGCAGATGGAAATTTGTAATTATGGCATCAACAACGTGAAATGAATAAGGTGGATAAATAAAAATATCGCAGTACCCTTTAAAAGGCACAACTTCTTTCTTTAATTGATAAATATATTCAAGTGTTCGAACAGCCGTTGTTCCCACTGCAATAATACGTTTTTTATTGTTTATGGCTTCCTGAATCATTTGTGCGGTTTGTTCTGTGATTTCAATATACTCTGCATGCATTTTGTGTTGACGAATATCTGTTACGCGCACCGGCATAAATGTACCATATCCAACATGCAGGGTGACTGAAACAATTTGAATGCCCATAATTTGAATTTGATCAAGTACCTGGGATGTAAAGTGTAGTCCTGCTGTTGGGGCAGCCACAGCACCATTATTTTTTGCATAAATGGTTTGATATCGATTTTGATCAATTTGATCCGCATTTCTTTGAATGTAGGGGGGCAAAGGTGTTTTTCCCCATTTCTTTAAGAATGTCAAAAAATCATCACACAAAAATTGAATCTCACATTGACCATTATCAGGTTGACTTACAACCAGTGCCTTATCTGTGGTTGAAAAATAAATCGTTGATCCAACTTTTGGGGGTTTTGAAGATCGAATCATGCACGTACAACGAAAAACACCATTTTGCCCTTCCATAACTGCATGGTTGTAATTCAGAACAAAAACCTCTATTTTTCCGCCGGTTTCCTTTTTTCCCAATAACCGTGCTGGAATAACACGGGTATTGTTGACAACCAGCAGATCATCAGAGGTAAAAAAATCTGTAATTTGATTGAATTGTGTATGTGCAACGATTCCTGCTTTACGATTGTATACAAGCAGCCGTGATTGGTCTCGTTCAACAGCAGGAACTTGTGCAATCAAGTGTTTGGGAAGATTGTAATCATAATCCAGAATATGAAACGACATATTATCTAACTCCATTATTGCTTTTTGCCTGGGCCTGATATTCAGACAATTCTTTCCATTCCAAGCCATTGGGTTGACAAGGAAATAATGTGTTGTTGGTATACAATGGATCCTGCTCAATATTATAGGGGGATGCTTCAACTGCCTTTGACCATAGTTTTGTGTGGGGAATCGGTGTATAATACGCCAGAATGGGCACAACACCATTATTTTTAACACAATCAATGGATTGTATAATTGATTTTCGTGTCTGATCTGGTAAACCAATTAACAAGTAAGCACCCATATCCTGTTTTTGAAAACCAGCCTGTTTTAGATTTTTGATGGCTGTGCCAAATTCGTCAAATGTCAACTTTTGATCCAGTCGATGCGCAAAGTCCATAGTTTCAAGCCCCATTCTGAGATGTTTGAAACCTGCTTCAAATAATAATTTTGCAACAGATCGTGTAATTTCTCGCACATGAATGGCATTGGGCGTATGAAATCGAACCGGATAATTGTTTGTTACGATTCTTTCTAACAATGGGATGGCAAATCTTTCTGATTGATACAATAACGCATCATCATAAAAAACAAAATCTTGTACCCCAAATTTTTGATACCAGTATGTGATTTCATCACATACATGATCTACAGAACGTCTACGTATATGATTTTCAAGAAAACCAGATGCACAATATTCGCACCGAAAAGGGCAGCCTCGGGTGGTCAATAAAGGCACAAATGGAATATGTGGCTGTAAATCCCATGCAGGACGTGGAAATGTATCTAATTGATTGATATCCAATTGCGATGATGTTTGAAAGCCTGTTAATTGCGTAATAATTTCCAGAATCGATATTTCTCCTGGATCTGACACCAAAATATCGGCATCCATATGTTTTTTAGCATGAGGCAAACATAATCGAACATATATCCCACCCAATACTATGGGAATATTCTTAAAAACTGAACGAATACACGCAATGGTTTCTTGAATGCCAGGATACCAATAGGTCATGATAGAGGTTATCATGATGATATCTGGTTGTTTTATAGATTTCAAATCCTGGATGAACCATTCAGGTGGAATACCATATCTGGAATATTTTCGGGGAAAATGGGTCAGATGTTCGGGCATGGCTATTTGAGTTTTTAAATATGCCCCCCGACCATATCTGTATTGTTTTGATTTCAAATGTAATGCCTTGGGATGAAATCTATTGAGGCAATCTAAGTATGAAACTGATATTCCATGTGATCTGACAATAGCGATCAACTGCATGAGTCCCAGAGGGCGCGCCCAGAAATCAAATGCAGCAAAATCATGTATCCAGGGATTAACAAATAAAATATGTGGTGCATTGGAAGTAGTCATCGGGCCTATTCATTTTCTTGCACAATAGAAGCCAGGTCGGGGTAGTATTTCATTGATGTTTTTTTGAGTTCACGCTCGCTGAAAAGAATTTCATAATTGTTCACGCCAGTTTTTTGGGACAGACTGGCGGCAATGTTTTTGCAGTTACGATCAGATGTGCCATGAATCATAGTATATAAATTGTATGGCCACTCCTTTGTGGGATCTCTCCGATAGCAATGGGATATATGGGGGGATTCCGCCATCATCTGACCAACAGCAATGACCTGGTTTTCATCAACAATCCAGGCGGTCATTGCATTTGATGTGTATCCCGACTTTTGATGTTTCAGGGTTGCACCAAACCTGCGGATGATACCGCGATCATTCAACGATTGTAAGTGTTTACAGAATTCTTGTTCTGAAATACCAATCTGTCTGGCCATTGTTTCATAGGGGTGCCTGCATACCGGAATATCCCCCTGGATTGCTGCAATTATTTGTTTGTCACGTTTGGATAACATGATGTTCCTTTCCATGCATTGAGAATTTTTCGATTCTTTTTCGAATAACTATTGATTTTACATAATATGTTTAATTAAATCAAGTCAACTCTATGGATGAGCAAAAAATTTCTGACGATATGCAGTAAAATAGAATAACTAACAATCGACAACGCCATTGTTATTGTTATTGTTATTGTAAACATTAACATGAAGAATGTTGAATGAGAATTAAGAAAGTGGTTATAGCTCATAGACTGTGCATTTTTGTCAGAATGTGCTATATAGACAAGAGGGAGGGTATAGAGATCTTATGAGTCTTGCAGAATGTTTAAAAAAGTGTGTTTTTTGCTAACAAGATATTTTCATGGAAAAATATAAAACATACTTGATCGTATCAGCCAACTGGATTTTTTCCAATGTGTCTGATTGAATAATCAAGAAAGGAGGTTCAAACCAATGAAACAAGAAAATAATGAAAAATCAGCGATCAGCATCAGGTCACAAAAAATGTTGCAACAATTACTGGTGCAAAACCCACGACTTGAAAAAATTTTGCGGCACGCTGATTCTTTGACCGATGTATTGACCCAAATGAAAGATTGGCTCCATGAGTCCATTCAAAACAGACCCTTTTTGCAGGAATATTACAAAGAACAGAATAAGAACAATTTTGATCAGTTGCAATGGTCAGATATTGCAGCCATGCGTATTGACGACTACATTACCCATGCGGGTCGAAAGTTTGAAGATTTGAATCGGCGTGGGGCAACAATTGAAAACAATCCTTTTAAATTGCTGTGGTTAGCGGTTCAAAAGGGTACAGGTGGTGCCAAACCCGCATTTTTTGAGGATATGATTCATCTTTTCAATCAGTTTTCACAGGAAGGAAAAAAATCACAACTTTCTTCAGAAACAGTCGAAAAAAATATGAAACGTTTTCCACATGGTCTGGAACCAGACATTATTAAACTCCGTGAGCAAAACCGAGATCGTATCATTGGCGTTATTATTGACAAAATTGATAAAGGTATTATTCATGATAAAAATTTTACATTTGAGCCGGATATGTCGCAGGAAGAAAAGCATGCATGCGTTTTGGAATGGTGGAAAACAAAACGTTTTCATTTACGTTTTGCCGTTCGCAATCCTGATGATTTAAATGAAATGCTGGGGCATTCACTGGATTCGGAAATGATGCAGATTCTTTATGATGCCAAAGCAGCAAGCATTCCCACTTTTGTGAATCCATACTACCTTTCCCTGCTCACTGTCTGTCCGCCGGATTATGCGGTTGGGGCGGATCAGGGCATTCGGGATTACATTTTGTACAGCCGGCAATTGATTGATGAATTCGGCCATATCGTTGCCTGGGAAAAGGAAGATCAGGTTGAACCTGGTAAACCCAATGCTGCGGGATGGATTTTACCTTTTCATCATAGTATTCATCGTCGATATCCTGAAGTAGCAATTATTATTCCCGATACAATGGGCAGGGCTTGCGGCGGATTATGTAGTTCCTGCCAGCGCATGTATGATTTTCAAAGCGGGCATCTCAATTTTGACCTGGACAAACTGAAACCCGCAGTTAAATGGAAAGACAAACTCAAGCAAATTATGGATTACTTTGAAAATGATGCACAACTTCGAGATATTCTGATAACCGGTGGAGATGCCTTGATGAGTTCAGATTCATCAATGAAACAATTGCTGGATGCCATTTATGATATGGCGGTTCGCAAACACGAAGCCAATCAGAGTCGAAACTCCGGAGAAAAATATGCACAAATTCTTCGTATTCGACTGGGCACCAGACTTCTGGCATATATGCCACAACGTGTTACACCGGAGTTAATTCAGATTCTGGCAGATTTCAAGAACAAAGCATCTCAAATTGGTATCAGGCAGTTTGTTATTCAAACCCATTTTGAATCCCCTATGGAAATCACACCAGAGTCAAAAGAAGCTATCACTGGCTTGCTGTCTGCCGGATGGATTATCACCAATCAACTGGTTTTTTCTGCTGCGGCATCCCGACGCGGTCATACGGCGCAATTAAGACGTGTCTTGAATGATGTTGGCGTATTGCCCTATTACACCTTTTGCGTCAAAGGATATATGGAAAACTATCATAATTTCGCGCCCCTTGCCAGATTACTTCAAGAACAATTCCAGGAAAAACACGCTGGTATTCCGCCTGAAAAATATCTTGATACCATTTCCCAAATTCCTGAAAATGCCGAATCCGCTGTTCAGGTAATGAAAAATGTACAAGAAGATGCCAATCTTTTATTTCTTGCCACTGATCGCAGTGTGCTGAATTTGCCAGGCGTGGGAAAAAGTTTTACATTTCGTGTGATCGGTATTACAGACGATGGTCGAAGAATTCTGGAATTTGATCATGATTCAACACGACGTCACAGTCCTATTATCAATAAAATGGGAAAAGTTATCATTATTGAATCCAAGACGATTCGTGAATATCTGGATCAACTCGTTGAAATGGGTGAGGATGAAAAAGACTATGAATCCATATATGGTTTTTCAACTGGTATTACTGAACAGCGTATGCCTTTGTATGAATATCCTGACTATGATTTTGAAATGACTGATGAAATGACAAATCTGGAAATTTAGTTTTATTTGTTTTACTAAATCCTAAAATGCATTTTAGGGTTTTATAGAATTTTTATAAAATGCATTTTAGGATTTTTTGTTTTTGGCAATCATATAATAAATCATTTAAACCGATAAAGGATATTCCAGACAGCAAGCTGGTTATTGATACTGACTACACCAGTGATAACCAAAAAATTCCCCTCTGGCTTTTTGGAATGATCACACAAGGAAAACAATGAAAAAAACCACAATATATTTAATTGATGGCAGTGCGTATATATACAGAGCCTATCATGCGATCAGTCATTTATCCAATTCTTCAGGCTTACCCACCAATGCAGTGTTTGGGTTTACGCGAATGCTGATCAAGCTGATTGAAGATAAAAATCCACAATACCTGGTCATGGTATTCGACAGCAAAGGACCCACCTTTCGTCATGAAAGATACCCTCAATACAAAGCCAATCGTCCACCCATGCCTGATGATCTCGTTGTGCAACAGCCCTACATCCGGAAAGTGGTTGAGGCATTCAATATTCCAATTGTTGAAATGCAGGGTTTTGAGGCAGATGATCTCATTGCGAGCCTGGCATATCAAGCGGAATCAAAAGGGTATCGTTCGGTGATGATCACAGGCGATAAAGATTTTTTGCAACTGGTCACATCAGATGCTACAATATGGGACCCCATGAAAGATCGCATTTGGACCGAACAAAATATTATTGATAAATATCAATTCAAACCAACACAAATCATAGATATGATGGGTTTTTGGGGAGATACCTCGGATAATGTTCCGGGTGTTCCTGGCATTGGCGAAAAAACCGCCATGACATTGATTCAACAATTCGGTTCAATGGATGATGTTTATGCGCACATCGACACCATCACGAAAAAAAAGCAAAAAGAAAATCTGATCAATTTTAAAGATCAGGCGTATTTGAGTCGTGAACTTGTTCAGATTGATCGCAATGCACCTGTCAGTTTAGATTTGGAATCATTTAAGTTTCAGGATGCTGATACAAAAAAGCTGTTTGAATTATTTCAATTATTGGAATTCAGAAATTTACAGCAAAAATATCAGCCGCCGCCAGAAAATCCGCCTAAAAACTATCAAACTGTTTTAGCAAAAGATCAATGTCTGGATATTATCAGACAGATTTATGAAAAAAAACGTGTTGCCATTGATACAGAAACAACAGGTATTGATCCCATGCAAGCCAGACTGGTGGGGATTTCTGTATCATTGGCACCGCATACCGCCTGGTATATTCCGGTGGCCCATTCTGGACTGGATGCCAGAAAACAACTGGCCAGAGAATGGGTATTGAATACGTTCAAACCTTTACTTGAAGATCCGGCTATTCAAAAAGTTGGCCAAAATCTTAAATACGACTGGCTTGTTTTTCAGCAATATGGGATCAGACTGTCGGAAAATTTATTTGATACCATGATTGCCTCCTATGTGCTTGATCCATCAGATGTCTCTCATGCCCTGGACAGAATTGCATTAAGCCGGCTCAATTATAAAATGATCAAATATAAAGATGTCGTGGGAACTGGCAAAAAAGAGCGATGTTTCAGTGAAATTGATCTTCCCATGGCCACGCAATATGCTTGTGAAGATGCGGATATCACATTGATATTGGCAGATCAGTTTCAAAAAGAACTGGCGAATAATGGTCTCCGAGAATTGTTTGATACCATTGAAATGCCGCTGTTACCTGTGCTGGTCGATATGGAATTTACAGGTATCAAAGTTGATCAATCGGTACTGAAGCAATTATCAAAATATTTTACGCAAACCCTGCAGGAATTAGAATCACAAATATATGATCTGGCCGGTGAAAAATTTAATATTCGGTCAACGCAACAACTGGGCGAAATACTGTTTGATAAACTGAAACTGCCCGCCAAAAAAAAGACCCGAAAAAAAACAGGCTATTCCACTGATGTCAATGTATTGACACAATTGGCCGATATCCATGAATTACCTGCTGTGCTATTGAAACATCGCTCATTGGATAAACTCCGCTCCACCTATGTTGACGCGCTTTTGACAATAATACATCCGGAAACCGGACGAATTCATACGTCATTCAATCAGGCCGCAACAGCTACCGGACGATTGAGCAGTCGAGATCCCAATCTTCAAAATATTCCCATCCGCACTGAACAGGGCCGAAAAATTCGGGAAGCCTTTGTGCCTGATAAGGGCAATGTACTGTTATCTGCTGATTATTCTCAGATTGAGCTGAGAATTATGGCCCATTGTGCCGATGATCCCATTTTGATCGAATCTTTTTGTAATGATGAAGATATCCATTTACGAACAGCCAGTGAGATATTTGGGCGAACTCTATCTGATGTCAGTGATACTCTCAGATATCAGGCCAAAGCGATCAATTTTGGTATTATTTATGGAATGGGAGCTTTTCGATTGTCAAAAGAATTGAATATCACGCGAAAAATGGCACAGGCTTATATTGATCAATATTTTGATCGCTACAAAGGGGTTCGCAGATTTATTGATGAAACTGTTGCAGATGCCCAAAAATCAGGCAAAACAACTACGCTTTGCGGTCGTATTCGGCATATACCGGATATCAACAGTAGAAACAAAAATGTTCAGGCTGGCGCACGTCGAATTGCAGTCAATACCCCCATTCAAGGGACTGCTGCAGATTTTATCAAGCTTGCCATGATTCGAACAAATCACATGATTCATGAGGAAAAACTTTCCACGCGCATGATTCTGTCGGTTCATGATGAAATTGTCCTTGAAGTGCCTGAACATGAACTGGAAAATGTTCGCGATAAAATTCGGACGATTATGGAAAATGTGTGGACTTTGAAGGTGCCGCTAAAAGTAAATATGGATGTTGGAAAAAATTGGGCTGAGGCGCATTAAAAAAAGAATAAAAGTGAATTTGATAAAATGGAACGAAAAAGCAAGTTGTTTCTTGCATTTTTTGAGAATTGTGCTTAAAATACTTGTAACGAATCAATCAATATGATGTCAATACGGGATACTACCATGCCAATCTATGAATTTTATTGCAACGACTGCCATACAGTGTATCGTTTTTTTTCAAAAACGATCAATACCACAAAAATTCCCCATTGCCCGGAATGCGAAAATGTAAAGCTGGTCCGACAGCTATCCACTTTTTCAATATCAAAAAACTTGCAGGAAGCTGATACTGATGATATTCCCTTTGATGAAAACAAAATGGACAGGGCAATGAATCTGTTGTCTCAAGAAGTTGACGCCATTGATGACAATGATCCAAAACAGGCAGCGGGCTTAATGCAAAAAATGTCGGATATGACCGGCATGCCCTTGAATAAAAGCATGAAAGAAGCCATTGAGCGTATGGCAGCAGGAGAAGATCCTGATAAAGTTGAGGCGGATATGGGGGATATTCTGGAAAACGAAGAACCTTTCGAACTGCCATCAAAACGATTAATCAAAACATCTTTTTTAAAACAACCCCGAATTGATGAAAACCTTTATGATTTATAACCTAACGAAAAGGAAGGAGGTTATTATGAAGAAAATAATAATAAATACAATCTATTTCGTCTTATCGCTATTCCTGCTTATACAAGTGGCAAGTGCCGGCGAGCAGGGCTTATTTCTTGATATATCTGAATCATCACCCATTGCTGATCGAACAATACCGATCAATGCAACAACCAATCCCATCGCGTTTACTGTGTCTGACTCTGATGGCGGCCCATTGATTGTCCAGTGTACATCCAGCAACCCGGATTTAATCCCAAATGATGATACACATATCAACATTGCGGGAAAGGGGCCGCGCCTGACAGTTGATACTGAAAAAAACGAAAAAAAACATTTAACCGCCCGAATCATTCCTGTTCTGAATCAATCTGGAAACGCCAGACTTACCTTTAAGGTGACTGATTCTGGCGGATTGTATGCAACAAAATCGATGAATCTGACTGTCACGACACAATCGGTTAATCCCATTCTTAGTCATTATGCATTTGTGCCATCACGTATGATCCAGAAGATTAAACGATGGCTGTTTACATCAGAACAAAGTAATATTATCACATTGTCAGTGCTTGGCAGTGGAAATATTCGCATGGATGATCAGGTTTTTGATGTTTATCAGCAAATCATGGTTGATCCAGATCAGCAAATTCAAATTGAGGCACAGCCTGCTGAAAATTGGCAGTTCGCCTATTGGGCTGGCGATCTGGTTGATACGCAAAATCCATTACATATAACTGCGCATGATTCACTGAATGTACAGGCTGTCTTTATATCACAAGAAGAAGAGCAGCAACAGGATTTTCAGGGATGGCGATTGAATCTTTTTCTTTCAGATAAACAAACACCAAATGTCCCCATTTCTGAAATTTCACTGGGCGTGGCAGAAATCACGCATATAATATCAGGTGATCAAGAAGATCCGAAACTGTCCATTGTGACAGATTCAGGTATAAGACTGTTGTCTGATCAAATAATTACTGAAAGCAACGAACAATTCAGAAATATTCGAATTGCCCGAGGCCCTGCAAGTGTGCTTAATTGGGAATTCGAACAGCTGAGTGAGGGGACATTTGAACTGCTCAATGCAATAACACATGATGTTTATGTTTCTGATATGCAGGAAGTAAATCAGTGGCATGTTCCTGAACGTTTTGAACCAATGGATCTATTGATCCATTATTTACCTTAAAGGAATCATGTCGAAACACAGTACACATCGACACAATATATGAGAGGTATATAATAATGACAAACCATGTCTGTCCCTTTTGGGTAGGCTATATATTGGCAAGTCCAATCCGTGCATATTTTCAAAACCCCAAAAAAATACTCAAGCCATATATCGAAAAAGGCATGAAAGTATTGGATATCGGATGTGCTATGGGCTTTTTTACCATTCCAATGGCGCATATGGTAAAATATAATGGCCAGGTTATCTGTTTGGATGTTCAGGATAAAATGTTAATGGCTTTAAAAAAACGCGCTTTAAAAGACGATGTTTTTGAAAGACTTGACCCGCGCTTAACCACAAATGATGATCTGGGAATCAGTGATTTACAAAATCAAATAGATTTCGCACTGGCATTTGCTGTTGTGCATGAATTACACGATATCAAAAGTTTTTTCTCTCAGATATTTCCAGTGTTAAAACCTGATGCCAAATTCCTTGTGGCAGAACCCAAAGGGCATGTCTCGGAAAGTGATTTTGAAAACTCCATTTCAATTGCAGAAAAAGCGGGTTTTGTTGAATTGGAAAGACCTGCTGTTTTTAGAAGTAGAACCATTCTATTACAAAAAAAAAGGGAAGAAAGTCCGGAAGCATAAAGGGCGAATTCCCCAAAAAAACGTTGAGGTCTGTATTAAAATACTTACTAGTCAGATCTCGTCTACAGGCGTATGTATCATTGTTAACTTGTACATGGGCGTATGTACAAGTTGGGGAAACATGTTCATGTATCGGATAAATGTGATGCCAGTGAAGGCCATCTGGTGATTTTTGATCAGCGAAAGCGGAAATCCTGGAAAGAAAAAATATTTATGCGAAAAGAACGATGGAATGATAGTGAAATTATGGTTTGGGGCATGTGAATCCGTATTTAAACTTCCACGGGTGCATTCCCAAAAAGTCCGACTTTTTGGGAATGCACCCTGTGTTAACAACTTTTCGGCAAATGCACTGTTATTGTTTCGCCCTATTCGTTTCCTGAAAATCAAAAAGGATTGTTTTGTTCCGACCTTGATGTTTTGCGGCATAAAGTGCTTGATCAGCGATCTTAATTAAATCCACCGCGTCACATTTCTGTTCTGATGGTGTAACCCATGTTGCCCCTAAACTGATTGATACATGAACAGGCCCTTCCTGTGTTTCATAGTCATTATTACATACTGTTGTCCGAAGTCGTTCGGCAACGCAATGAACTTCAGATTCACCACATTGGGGCAAAACAATGATAAATTCCTCGCCTCCATAGCGACCAATTGTATCATATCGTCGGGTACATTGTCTCATTTGTTCTGCCAGTTTGATTAAAACTTCATCACCCACCAGATGCCCATGCGTATCATTTATCGATTTAAAAAAATCAATGTCAATCATTAATACGCCAATTGATGAACTATCGCGCCGAGATCTTGATAATTCACGCGCCATCATGTTCATCACTTCGGATCTGTTAAATAATTGTGTCAGGGAATCATGCGTTGCCTGAATACGAAGTTTTTCTCGTGCAGCAATCAATTCATTCTGAAGATTTGTAATACGCTTGCCAGCTCTGAGGCGAACTTTTAATATGTGTGGATCAAAAGGTTTGGAAATAAAATCATCAGCACCAGCATCCATTGCTTCAATCAAATCTTGTTTTCCTTTTTTGGCAGTTAACAAAATGATATAAATATAAGGTTCTTTAATATGCTGACGAATTTTTTTACATAACTCAATGCCATTCATATTGGGCATCATCCAGTCAAGCAGAATAATTCTTGGCCGGCCCTTTTTTTGAAGAATATTCCATGCTTCATAGCCATCTCGGGCACTGATTATTTCATAACCCCATTGTGTCAGGCGGCCTTGAAGAATCATTCGGGTCATTTCTGAATCATCTGCAACGAGTATTTTCAATTGTTTTAATATCCTTACTTTTTAAGTAGCATCAAAGTTGAATGCTGATTTTGACTTTCTTTTCCGGTATTGACATTCACCGATACATACATTGTATTTTCAGGAATATCAAAGGATTTTTTACCATATTTGAGACTCACTGCTTTCATAATGTCAATCCAAATGGGCAAAGCGGTTTTCCCCCCTGTTTCTTTTGGCCCAATTGTTTTATTGGTATCGGTTCCAACCCAGACACCGATAGAAATATCAGCAGAAAATCCCACAAACCAGGCATCTTTACAGTTATCCGTTGTTCCAGTTTTTCCAGCAACTGGAAAATCAAGAATCTGAGCTTTTTTTGCTGTTCCCTGGGTGATAACAGCATGTAACATATCACAAATGATTGCTGCACCGGCTTTTGACATGACCCAGTGTTTTTGAGGACGATTTACCCATAACACTCTATCCCGACGATCTTTGACCTGTCGAATCACGCCAGGATTTATATAAATCCCCTCATTGACAAAGACCATATAAGCAGATGTCAACTCCAGTAAACTGACCTCAGAACTTCCCAAAGCAAAAGTTAGATTTTGATTGTAACTGACATTAAGCCCCATCTTTTTGCAAAACCCCAGTACAGGCGGCAAGCCCAATTGATCCAATAAACGCACACAGGGAATGTTAAGAGAAAGGGCAAGGGCTTTTCGGAATGTAATTTCACCGGAATATGCTTTAGAATAGTTTTCCGGTCGCCAATTGCCATAAATAACCGGTGCATCCAGAATCAACGATGCCTGAGAATAGCCGGCTTCAATGGCATAGGCATAAATCAATGGTTTGATTGCCGATCCAGGTTGTCTCCTGGCTTTTAAAGCACGATTGTAATAGTTCTCATCTTGTCTTCTGCCCCCCACCATGGCCAAAATATAGCCTGAATGGTTTTCAATCACGACCACTGCTGCTTGAAGATCTCCTGGTAACAGGCTGGTATTCCGTTGTTCAATAATTTGTAGATGTCTTTCCACAGCCTGTTCAGCCACACACTGTAAATCGGTATCAATTGTTGTTTGAACGCTTAATCCTTTTTGATAGATATATTCCGAGTCAAACTTTTCTTCAAGGGATGCCCTTACTGTGTCCAAAAAAAAGATGGGTTTATCTTGGAGCTGTTCATTTTTTTTTAAATCAATTGGATAATCTTTTGCGTTCAGATATTCTGATTTTGAAATAATCTGTGTATCAAACATTTGTTTGAGTACAATATTTCTTCGTCTGGTGGCTTTATTAATGTTGATTAAGGGCGAATACCATGATGGTGCTTTTGGAAGACCGGCAATCAATGCACATTCGGATATGGTCAGTTCTTGAATATTTTTAGCAAAATAAATTTTTGCAGCCGATTTGATTCCATAGGCACCACTTCCAAAATAGACTTGATTGAGATATCGCGTGAGAATTTCATTTTTGGTGTACCTTCGTTCCAGTTGAAACGCCAGAATTGCTTCTTTTACTTTGCGGGTAATTTTTTTTTCATGGGTTAAAAACAGCGTTTTAGCCAGTTGCTGTGTGATGGTACTGGCTCCTTCAACGTACTTGCCTGCAATGATATCTTTAAATATCGCCCGAATTATTCCACGAATACAAACGCCATTATGAGAATAAAAGGAACGATCTTCAGTGGTGAGTATTGCTTTAATCAATAGTTGCGGAATCTCAGAATATGAGAGTTGTTCTCTTTTTTCAATAAACCATTCATCCAATAAGTGATCATTACGACTATAAATATGCGTGGTTGACGGTGGACGCATATGATCCAGTTGTCTGATCTCTGGTAGGTCAAGTTGTAATACGATCAGACCACCAATAATGCTTCCGCTGATCATTGCAGCAATTATCGCAATAACAATCAGTTTTAAAGAAATAAACTGTTTCAATCTGTCAATTAATTTCCTGAGAATTCTTGCTGACATACGCCTGCCATTCAAATGGTAACATTGTCTTTTTCTTTGTGTTGCATTCTTTACAGGCTGGCGTGACATTACTTTTGGTCGTTTTCCCACCCCGACTGATTGGAATGATATGATCCATTGTTAATTTTCTGGGAGAGACTTTTTGACCACAATAATGGCATATCCCTTTTGCACATTTACGTTTCCACCATTGTGTTTGACGCAACTCTCTTGCTTTAAATTTTTCTCGGGCAATAAAATCATTATCGCCCATGTCTGCAAAGGGATCCACCATATTATGCAAATAGATCCAACAATACGCCCAAATTATTGGGGTCTGAGGTTTGTTTCAAAATTTCCTCAAAATTTTCTTCTGACAATTCTTTAATAACAACATCTTGCTCCACATTGATTAATTCCACATAAAATCCATCGTCATCTTCATTTAATCGAAATTGCGCGCCATCAATTTTGGGTCCATTTTCCGATTTTTTCAATTCTTCAAGCTTCAGGTTCAGGTGATAAATGTCTGATTCCAGCTTTTCACGTACTTTTTCATCTTTAACAAATGGCAACTCTGATCGTTTTACCGCCAATTCTTTTTCTTTATAAAATAACTTTTGGGACTTTTGAAACGTTTCCCTTTCTTTAAATTCCAGGTCATCAATTTTTTCTCTTTTTTGGGGAAGTAGCGAAAGATCACTATAATTGCCAATTTTTTCAGTTTCTTTAGATACCAGATTAATCGTACCATCTTCCTGCGCATTATTTACAGGGGGTTGATAAGGTTTTTTTGGCTGCTGTTGATTCACTGATGGTGAAATTGGTTTAGTTAATGGCGTAAGGGTAATATCTGACATAATAAACCTCCATTCATGTTTTTCTGGCGAAAGACCAGGTTAACAGTTTATTTAAAATGAGTAAGTTTGTTATCGACACTTTTCAGCCAATCCTTTATCGCAGTTACAAGCATCTGATAGAAAGCTTCTCCACCCCCAAGCCCTTTACGTCCGAAAAAATAATTAATTTCCAGAAACAGAGGCGTTCGATATTTTTCATGAAAGATAAAATCAAAGCCTGCCAGGTTGATATGTGTTTTATTACAAAAATCAATCATGATCGTTTTGGCAGATTTTACCAGATCGGGTTCAATATCATATGCAATGGTGGCACCTTTGGCGATATTGGAATAAAAAGACTCAGACTGTACGCGCCAATATGATGCAATCGTTCGATTCACAATGACCATCCGAAGGCTTCGTCCCTGACAGGGAACATATTCCTGAACAATAAACCCATATTGACCTGTTTTTTCGTATTTTTCTGCCTGATCAATGCGAGTATCCAAATCGTTTTGTGATTCAAGATAAAAAACAGTATGTCCTTCACCTCCCCATGAAAATTTAAAAACGCATGGAAAGTGAATTTCCAGATTTTTTGCTTTATACCATTGATCCAGCGATTCGAATACAAGGCTTTTGGGATGCGGTACGCCCCATTTTTGAAACAAACGAATTTGTCCGGTCTTACCCGGATACTGAATCATGGCATCATAATTGGGAAAAACATGTTGACAATGTCTTACTGCCATCTGGTACAAACTTATCCGGCATCCCTGCGGAAGAATAACTGCGCGTGCATTTTGAATGGCTTTCTTTTCTGTTTCTCCGGGATTTCGCCCTGCACATAAAATATTTTGATCTGCTTCGATCAATGGATGGAAAGAAAGAACCATTGTGTAACCCCTCTTTTCATTATCAGGAAGTCTTGAAACTTGATTTCTACATCAATTTATAAAACAATGCCAGCCAAAAACGTATAAGTCAGACTTAAAAAAGAGGGTCCACAATATTTATGATTGCTGAACAGGGTTAGCTTCACAGCATTTTTCCACAAAATGCCATAAGTGTTTTTGGTACGTTTGTCCTGAAATTTCCATAATGAAAGTGTTTTCCAATAATCATTATCAGCCGCATTGAATGTTTCAATTTCTGATTTTGTAATCAAATGATTGATTGTGGTTACAACCGGTGAAACCCCCCAGTTTCTAATCACACCCACTTGAAGTTCCGGCCTAAACAATAATTGATCCATTCTTCACAGATTTTCTTTTTTAATGGGTCTTGCACAGCATAAGTGATTAACCAGTGATCAACCCACATTGTTGAACCTTCTTTGGGTTTTGCCATTTTCCATTTCAAACCTTTAGCATTTGCTTTTGCTACAGCATATCCCCATGTGGCAGCATATTTTAAATGACCAAATTCGTCAGGATTGGCCGTTCCCTGCCATAAAGAGCCTGCATTCTTTGCCAGAGCATTTAATTTATTTTGTAAGTCCTTTTTGAATATTTTTGTAAATAAATAATCTGAATCATAAAGATCATCATAAACTGCGCCCGATACAAGGCTGCTGACATAAATATTACAATCCGGGTAGTCTTTAGAAATCGTGTAGTAACCTTCACTGCCTTTTTCCCACAGCACATTCCATGAGTCAGGTTCCTTAACTTTTTCAGAATTATAACCCAGCCCATAAGGCCCCATCGTATAGGGTACTGCATACACCTCATCCTGCTCTGTAACGAAATAATTTTTTTGAAGTATGGGAAGCAGATCCTTATATCTGGGTACATTATTCAAATTTATTGGAAGTGCTACTTTCCCTTTGACAAATGACCAGCTTGGGCTTTTTGGAATATTATGTGCCGGAGATATTAAATCCACTTTTTTTCCACGTGACAACTGCCAAAACTCGTTTGGATCAGAAACATTTGTAATCTTTAATTGAATATCAATATGATACTTTTCTTTCACTATTTTTACAAAGTTTTTGACATAAGGCTTTGCATAGCCTTCCCAGCAGTGAATTCGAATTGTCATATCCTTGGATATTGCTACTTGAATAAAAATACATTGAATAAAAAACACATACGCTAAAACTCTAATAAAACATTTCATTTTTATTCCTCCTTTATTGAAATATTTTAATGCGTTATAAAAGGTTGCAATAATTTTAGTATATTACCAATTATATTTCAGGTCAAGGAAATTGTAATTGTTTGAAATATTTGTGTTTCACATTTGAAACAAGCTGTTGTTACATTTTTTAAAGATTTTCGTTTTCAGTAAATACAAGGAATCTTTAAGGGAAGTGTTTCAAAGAAAAATATTATTCATAATGAAACAACAGCTTTTTCCTGAAACAATATATTTTAAATCGTGCTGTACGGGTTTGCAAAAAACAATTATGGCTGATGTTTTTAAATTATTGACTCGAAATATTGTTGGTAGGTATTCATTGCTGGAAAGGTTACGTCAGGCCATATGTTAATAATTTTGTATGTGCTCATTTGTATGAATCCGCCCATTTTGTTTTTTTTATTTCACATTGAAACAATTCAAAATCAGCTGCTATTTTTGCAATTAATTGATTGAGATGATCCTTTTGAGTATTCTTTTTTAGTTTTTCAAGCTGGTAAGAACTTTCTGCCAATGCAACAGCACCAACAGTCTTGGCAAGACCTTTAACTGTATGACCGATATCTGTGATTTCTTCCGGGTCTAAATGCGACTTTTGAAGAGAGCTTATCAGGCTGCCTGCATTTTTTAAAAATTGAGACATGATAAGCAGGGCCAAATCTTCATCATTGTCTGTAGAGCGCATCAATTTTTTTTCATCAAAGACAGCCAATTGATTTGACAATGAATTTTTTAAAACCGGTTGTTTGTTTAATTTCTGAGTGGATTTATCAGAAAGATACGCACTGAGAGAAGATCTTAAACTTTGCGGGGTGATTGGTTTTGTTAAAAAACCATTCATGCCTGATGCCAGACTTTTTTCCTGATGCTCTGAGGTTGCGTGTGCTGTCATGGCCACAATGGGCACATTATGATCTATGACTTCAGAATTGGGATTTCGAATGATTTTTGTCGCCTCATACCCCCCCATATTTGGCATTTGAACGTCCATAAAAACAAGATCAAATGTTTGACTGCTCAGAATTTCTACTGCTTTAAGCCCATCATCTGCAATGGTAATTTGACACCCATTTCTTTCTAAAACACGTTTCACTAAAAATTGATTCATTTCATTATCTTCAACCAGCAGAATAGATAAATGGCTTAAATCCATTGTCGTAAAACGATCCTGACTTTCTTTTTGAGCAACATTATCTTTGTGCGAACGTTTTAAGTTCACAGTAAACCAGAATGTACTCCCTATTCCCACTGTGCTGTCAACACCAATATCACCGCCCATCAATTCACATAAATGTTTTGAAATAGACAGTCCCAGACCACTGCCGCCATATTTTGTCAAAATGTCTGAATTTGCCTGGGAAAAATTTTTGAACAATTTTTTTGACTGATCCTTTGATATGCCAATACCGGTGTCTTCAACAGAGAAACGAAGTGTAATTGTTTCATTTTTTTGCGAAATCATTTCCGCCAGAACAAAAATATGCCCACTGGCTGTAAATTTCATCGCATTACCAATTAAATTAACCAGAATTTGTCTGATTCGCCCCTTATCTGCAAAAACAAATTCTGGAATGGATTTATCAATACGAAAATCCAGTTCAATTCCTTTTGATTGGGCCTTAAACATAAAAATATCAATAACATGTACCATGCAATCTTTAAATGCATAATGAACAGGATCCAGCGTTAATTTACCGGATTCAATTTTTGCCAGTTCAATAATATCATTAATTATTGTCAGAAGCGATTCTGCACTGTTTTTAATGGCCACAACATACTGTCGTTGTTCTTCCGCTAAGGATGTATCAATTAACAGGTATGTCAAACCAATAACAGCATTCATGGGGGTTCTTATTTCGTGACTCATTGTGGTTAAAAATTCGGATTTGGCGTTGTTGGCATTTTCGGCTTTTTCAGCCATTTGAATGGCTTCATTCTTTAATTTCTTTATTTCAGATAATTGTTTATTTCGTTTGCTGATATCTCTGATAATGATTATGGCAGATATGTCTTCCTGAATCTGAACAATTGTATAGGATAATTCTATTGATATGAACTTTCCATTCTTTTTCCTGGCTTTAAATTCACAAATTGAAGGCATCTCTGTTCCGGTTCGTGCCTCTTTTAAGTTTAATACCCATTGGTTATATTGATGATACATGGATTCCGGAATAATTAACTGGCATAATGATTGATGATTACATTCATTTGAACTGTATTGAAATAATCTTTCAGCAGACTTGTTCCAGAAAATAATTCTATCCTTGCTGTCTGTCATCACAATGGCATCCTGGGCGGAAAGGGTCAGCGCTCTGAAAATTTTCTCGCCTTCAATCAGCTTTTTATGCAACTTATATTTATCAAAGGCATTTTCGATACCCGCACTTAACAATTTAATATCCAGCGGCTTTTTAAAAAAATTGACAGCACCCAGATTCATGGCTTTAATTGCATAATCCAGATCGCCATGCCCGGTAATAACGATTTGTTGAAGCTCACGCTGGATACTTTTCGCCTTTTCCATCAGTTGAAGACCATCCATATCCGGCATGCGAATATCAGTGACCAGCACATGATAGTGTTGCTGTTGTAATTTTTCCAGGGCATCTATTGCATTGTATGATGTTGTAATTTGTATATGATTTTTGTATTCTTCAATGACTTCTTTTAAATCATTACACATCTCTTTTTCATCATCAATGAGGATGACCTTAATGGGTTGCATCATGATTCTCCATTATGAGTTACTATTTTCCATATTCTTCGACAAAGTAAAATAAAATATTGTGCCTTTTCCCTGCACTGAGGTAAACCAGATCTTTCCTTGATGACGATTGACTATTTTTTCACAAATAACCAGTCCAATCCCTGATCCAGAAAATTCATCGGGTTGATGAAGTCTTTTAAAGAGTTTGAAAATATATTTCTGATATTTTGATTCAATACCGATGCCATTGTCTTTAATTGAAAACATCCAGTGATGATCTTCGCATGGTTCATGGGATATTTGTATACAAGGCTGTTTATTGTTACAGTATTTAATGCCATTTGACAATAAGTTTTGA
>Ga0272440_1000754_pt1 | contig 27321 bp, 19 predicted proteins | sample SSMMMBAug17_FD_192440 | JGI IMG/M metagenome (GOLD analysis project Ga0272440, IMG submission 192440) | Marine sediment archaeal communities from Little Sippewissett salt marsh, Falmouth, MA, United States - SSM-MMB-Aug17 | ecosystem: Environmental > Aquatic > Marine > Wetlands > Sediment ... | reverse complement strand
CTTTTAATTCATCTTTTTCATCTTCTTCAGTGTAATCATGGTTCAGAAACGAATCAACAAATATTGAATAATGATATCTATCGAATTTTTGTTTTTCCGATACATGAACATAATGCCCTTGGGCAATTTTTTTATTTTATGAGCATTTAAGCGCAGAAAATAAGGTCCTCATTATTCAATATTTGTTGATTCGTTTCTGAACCATGATTACACTGAAGAAGATGAATAAGATGAATTTAAAGTGTCTTTATTTTATCTTCTTCAGTGTAATCATGGTTCAGAAACGAATCAACAAATATTGAATAATGATATCTATCGAATTTTTGTTTTTCCGATACAATTAAATATTTTTGATTTTTGAAGTTGAAATAACAAATATCCATGTGTGAATCAAGTTGTTTTGTTGAGTTCAACTTGAATAACCGATTTTTTGTTTTGCATCTTCTTTCAATATGAAATGAATGCTTGAAATTCATTTCTATATTTGTTAAAGGTGGATTTTATGATAATGATAAATATTCACTTAACACTGTGGGTGAATATTTCAATCTCAAGAAAGGAACTAATGATGAACAATTTATTGAAACAATTAAAAGAAAGTATGCCAACGAAATTTTGCTTTTCTGTGCTTGTCGTCATGATTAGTATTATCGTTGGATGTGCCACTGAAACCCATAAAACGCTGGAAGTCGAAACGGTCAAAACATTTAAGACCCGATATAGCGGACCCAAATCGACACTTGCAATAGGAAAATTTGCAAATCGTTCCACCTACATGAATGGTATTTTTTCAGACAGCACCGACCGGTTGGGTTCACAAGCGAAGTTGATATTAAAAACCCATCTCACCCAATCCAATCGTTTTATTATTGTCGACCGGAGTAATCTTTCAAACCTTGAAAGGGAAACAGAGTTTTCAGGTAAAGAGCAGAATATAACTGGTGCATCACTCGTGGTCACAGGGGAGGTCACTGAATTTGGTCGAAAAGCAGTTGGAGATAAACAATTATTTGGCATCTTGGGAAGAGGAAAAAGACAAATTGCTTACACTAAAGTTTCGGTAAATGTTGTTGATGTTCAAACATCACAAATCATATACGCTGTTCAAGGTGCTGGTGAATATAAATTGTCAAGTCGTGAAATAATTGGGTTTGGAGGCACATCTTCATATGATGCCTCTCTGACTGATAAAGTGTTGAATTTGGCAATCATGGATGCGGTCAATAAACTTGTAGAAGGATTGGAGCGTGGAGAATGGCCTGTTATCAATCAAGAGTAAAATTGATCAGTTGTTTTTTTATTTTTGGTCTTTGGATCGTCGGATGTGCACCGACTGGCATATATCAATGGGGTGATTATGAAAAAAATCTATATAAACGATTTATTAAGCCAGGCAGTATGTCCACCCGAGAAGAGATCATGTTACTTGAGAATCAACTACAAAAAACATATTCAGAAACGCAAATACCACCTCCAGGACTACATGTCCATTTAGGATATTTGTATTCTGAAGATGGCCAGTTTAGTCGAGCGTTGGAGCATTTTAATATTGAAAAAAAAAGATTCCCAGAATCCACGCATTTTATTGATGGACTTATTACTCGGATGAAAAAATGAAAAAAAGTTTTGTTTATATGATTGGGATGCTTTGGATTATTGTCATGTCTGCATGTCAATCAACACCGAAAAAACCTTTTAATTATAGGCCATTTCTGAAACATATGCCTGCGTCTATCCTGGTATTACCGCCTGTGAATGAATCGATGGAAGTGATGGCGCCTTATATGTATATCTCAACAATAAGCCGTCCAATTGCAGAAAAGGGGTATTATGTTTTTCCTGTGGCTGTCATTGATGCCTTAATGAAAGCAAATGGTGTGAGTACACCTGAGGACATGCATCGCATACCATTAATAAAGATAAATGAGATCATTGGTCCTGATGCTGTTTTATATGTCACCATTAAAGAATGGGGAACAAAGTATCGTGTGCTTGATTCCCAAACAGTTGTTTATGCCTATGCAAAATTAATTGATACTGATACTGGCAGTATCATTTGGCAAAATGCGAGTAAGGTAGTTAAAAGCAGCAATGATGGGTCAAACAGTATTATTCAAATGTTGCTTGCCGCCTTAATCAACCAGGTGTTGAGCAATTTTTTTGATCCGACTCTTGATGTGGCTCATGTCATGAATCAACGTTTATACAATAATGCAGCCAAAGGATTGCTGAAGGGAAAATATCATCCGGAATATGAATTAAGTCAGAAAGAGGTCTATGATCGAATGAAACTTATAAAATAATTATTGAAAATATTTGCGAATAATCTGGTTCAAGGTTCCATTTTTTTTCAATTTGCTCAACGCTTCATTAAATTTTTGAACATCAAAGGGCTGACATGTTTTTTTGCTAAACATCACATGAATGTCTGATGAACTTATTGGGACCGGGTGGATATCAAAGCGATTGTAAGCACCTGCCTTATTGATGGCTGATATGCCTGCATATTTATCACAAAGAAAACCATCAATACGTTTATTCAGGGTTTTTTTGATGTTGCTCAGATCGTCAGTTACAATTTGAACATGTGACCTGAAACTTTCTTTGCTCATTAATTTTTCAAAGTTTTTACCATAGTAGTTTCCGCTGAGAATACCTATGATTAAGTCTGAATGTGTAATATCAGATATTTGTTTGATTGATTTAAGTTCCCCCTTTCGTATGAATAACACGACAGATTCTAACCGATACGGATCTGAGAAGTAAGCATATGACTTTCTCTCCACCGATTTTGATGCGCCTGCTGCTAATGAAATCTGACCGCGTTTGACTGCTGGTAAAAGTTGCTTCCAGGGAACTTCCTTATATTCAAGCTGAACGTCCATTTTCTGGAAAATTGCTTGAACAAGTTCAACATCAAGCCCGACCAATTGACCTTTATCGTTTATGTGTTGATAAGGTATCCATTGATCCCATCCAATGGAAAATATTTTTTTTTCTTTGGATAACACGGGTGATACAGCGAGTATTAAAAACAGTAAAATACCCCAGGCCTGAATTGGAAATTTGAATCTTTTTTTCATTTTAAAGCACCTTTGTTTTTTTATATGGTAAGCTCGAAAAATAAATTGAGTGTAACCCAAATCAATTCTTCCATTTATAATGCTTGACTGTTGAATCATTGTACATTCAAGTATAATGAAATGGGCAATGTATAGTATGAGCATCCCATAATAAATATTTAAATCTGAACTATTTGGTTTTAATTTTTGAGTGATGAATACTTTTTGAAACATCTTTTGAAATATGATGAATCATCATCATAACATCTTTCAGATCAATAATTCCATCATGATTAATATCTTCCTGTGAAAATGAATTATTTAATGGAACATAGGATAAAATATAATAATAATAGTTGGGAACATTAGTAAAAAAACCATAATTCCCTGGTTTAGCGCAGTCTTCTCCCCAACTGACAATCCCAGCAAGTTGCCAATGGTGATTTTCATAAATGACAAAAGGTCCGCCACTATCTCCATGACAGGCATCTTTACCGCCTTCCGGGTAACCTGCACAAAACATATTTTCAGTAACAATATAGTCAGTGCTTTCCACACAAGTTTGAAAAGAAACGACAGGCAAGGAAACTTCTCGTAATTGATCTGAATATATTCCATTATGGGATATGGCACCCCACCCTAAAACTGTACCAGTATACGTTGAAATATCTCCTGAAAAAATATCCAGTGGTGGTATTCCTGTAATTTCCGATTGGAGTTCCAATAATGCGATGTCATTATCAACGAGAACGCTGTCATAGTTTGGGTGTGATATTACACGTTTTATTGAATGCATGTGAGATTGATAATCTTGTTCATAATCAATGATGCCACTAACTATTTGAAAATAATCGGCCGAAACGACCTCCCCTCTTCCCGCCTCCACGCAATGAGCAGCAGTGATGGCCCACTTGGGATGAATTAACGCTGCGCCGCATAAAGGACCACTATCTTGGTTTTCAACAAGGCCTAACATCCATGGCCATGCATTTTTTTGGGCAATCGTTCCACCAACGATTCTTTTTTCGTGAAACATTAAGGGGATGGCATCAATTTGTGATATATTGCATAAGATCAATGCAAATAATGCAAATATTATGTATAAAAGAGGCCAATCTTTCATTAATGCTTGTCCCCAAATTTTTGGACGATACATTCAAATTATAGCTTATTACTCAATGCTCACGTTAGTTTTGCAACTCAACTGTTCATTTGGTTTACAGGGCGCTGCCTGGAATTGATTGAAAGGTGACGTTGCCACCTTTTCAATGCAAGTCGGCAGAGAAGCCCAGGTTACGTTCCTAGGTATAGCCGGTAGTGCCTGGGAACGAACGTGCTGTAAAGAAATGAAATAGTCAAGACAAAAAACATGAATATCACGCTGAACGAAATATCATTATCACATTGTCAGACCTTGTTTCAAGTAATATTTGATTGCACCATTGTGATATGGGATAAACGTTTTATTTTTCTTTGCATTGTTTAAATTGAATTGCAGCAGAGCTGGATGAATATTTCTAAATTCGTCAAGGTTGTCGAAAATGGTCTGACAAACACGATAGACAACTTCGCCTGAAAGACGTCTTGAGGATAATAAGATGGCTCCAATTTGAAATGTCTGAACAGTTTTAGGATTATGAGGATAAACACCACCGCTAATATCACTTCTTTGAATAAATGGATTATCACGTTGAATGATTAATACAGTATCAGATGGGATGGCAATGAATCTTCCCATGCATTCGCGGGTAACTCTATCATAAAATGCTGCAGGCGTCCCCAAGAGTTCAATGATAACATCAAGACCGCCATTGCAAAAAACGTTTCCCATTTCACGGGTGGCAAGGCCAGTCACTCGTTCAAAATCGGAATTTTTCCATTTCCTGGCCTTGAATAACATATTTGCCACAGACCTTTTTCCAGATCCTGGATTGCCAATATTAATTCTCTTGCCTTTTAGATCTTTCAAATGGTGGATATCAGATTTTTTGTGGACAATCACACCGATTGGCATGGGGTATAACATCGCAATAAAGCGAAGATTTGAAAGAGGCTCCTGATTTTTAAAGTTGCCCATACCCCGGTAGGCCTCATAAGCAAGGTCATATCTAGAAATGGCAAAGTCCAGTTCGCCATTTCGAATGGCTTGAAGATTATACATTGAGCCACTTGTGCTGTAAGTGATAGAGCGTAAGCCATATTGAAGATTTCGCTTGTTTATCATCTTACTGATTCCTCTACCCACCGGATAAAAAACGCCGCTTTCAGAAGCTGTTCCCAGAGTCAGGTTAACCTTTGTTTTTGTGTCAATTAATTTGTTTTCAAAGGGATTGTCAGTTTGTTCCTTCTCTTTCGTTGATTGTTTCGGACTGACAGTTCCAGGGACAACTTTCGCTTCCAAGAACTCTGTATTCAATAAGACAATAATAACAAATAAGATAATTATCCAGCGTATCATTTTAAAATGAATGTTCATAGTCTTTCTCCTTTATTCAAAGCATATTTTAATATCATTGCTATTTTTTTTATTAAATAGCCCTCCTATATATATAGACACAAAAAAATGGAAATTCTTTCACAAAATTTTTGTTTTTTTTACGAAAGGTTCTGCAAGGTTTATAAATATTAGTTATACATACTATTTTTTTTTTATAAGGTCAATCTTTGATAATATTTTAACAGATTAAAATCGAATTTTATTAAGAAGATATGTTAAAAAATCCGATTTTCAAAAAACAACTGTATTATTTTCTTGCAATAAATATTAAAAATACGATACAATCTGACTAATTATTATTTATACAGGAAAAAAAAGAAGCATAATAATTCGGAAATAAATATTTGTATTATATGAAGGAGTTATCCATGGCTGAGGATATTCAGATACTGGTTGTAGACGATACAGTCACTTACAGACAAATTCTATCAAAGCTAGTTGGTGAGATAAAAGAAACACAACTGGTAGGTACTGCCTCTAATGGCAAAATTGCTTTGTCAAAAATAAAGATTAAGGATGTTGACCTTGTTCTGTTGGATATGTACATGCCCGTAATGAATGGCCTGGAAACCTTGCAAAGTATTAAAAGCGAGTATCCACATATTGAGGTCATAATGCTGAGCGCTTTTGAAAAGGGGAACGCCAATTTAACCATGCAGGCATTGGAAAAAGGTGCGCTTGACTTTATTACAAAACCTTCTGAAGATTCTGTTGAAAAGAATATTGCAAAATTGCGATCCGCACTAATTCCTTTGATGTCCCTGGTGAAGACACGCAAATTTTCTAGAAAAGCAAGGAATCTAAGCCTGAATCAGTCCAAGTCTGAAACCAAAAAAGACCCAAATCGAATTCAGTCGAAACACATTCAAGAAATGAAAACGATTACTGAAAAATCGTTAGCTAAAAAACAAACAACAGTTCCCCAGCAAAAAATTCGAACAATTAATACAATTGATGTTGTTGCTTTGGGAGTTTCCACTGGTGGTCCGAATGCTTTGTTGCAAGTTATTCCTAATCTTGATAAGGATTTTCCAGTGCCTATTCTGGCTGTTCAGCATATGCCTCCCCTGTTTACCGCATCACTTGCCGAAAGGCTTGACAAGCAATCTCAGATTAGAATTTGTGAAGCAGCGGATGGACAACGTGTTGAGTCCGGAGTGATGTATATTGCACCAGGCGGGCGACATATGGTTGTAAAGAAAAGTGTTGGGGGATATAACATTAACTTGATTGATACCCCTCCGGTGAATAGCTGTCGGCCGGCTGTTGATGTATTATTCCGGTCAATCTTGAATGTGTATGGTGGAAATGTATTGACAGTGATTATGACCGGAATGGGTAATGATGGTTCTGCGGGGGTGAGTGCGATACGTCGAAAAGGAGGGTATTCAGTTATTCAAGATGAGGCGAGTTCTGTTGTCTGGGGAATGCCTGGGGCAGTTGCCAAGTCGGAAAATGCTGATGAAACACTTGCTTTAAACAAGATGTCCTCTCGAATCCAAGAACTTGTCAAAAAAGGAGGCAAAAGATGATCAATGTCTCAGAACCAGAATACTTACTGCTTAAACAATTTATTGAAACCCATTGCGGTATTGTTTTGGAAAAAGGTAAAGAGTACCTGATTGAAACCCGGCTGTCAGAATTGGCGAAAGAAGTTGGGGTTGATTCTTTTCAGGCTTTTCATTTAAAAGCGAAAAAAGATAAAAGTGGTCATCTTCGAGAACGAATTATTGATGCCATGACAACCAATGAAACATCATGGTTTAGAGATAATAGCGCATGGGAATACCTTAAAAAGAAAGCGGTGCCCGAGTTAGTTAATCGTATGGCCAAAGGGGAAAAGGTTCGTGTCTGGTCTGCGGCATCCTCAACCGGTCAAGAGGCATATTCTCTTGCCATGCTTTTTTATGAAATTCTTCAATATCGTGGAATGTTGAAAAATTTTGATCGTGTTGAAATTCTTGGCACAGATATTTCTTCATCTGCGTTAACAACAGCACGCTCAGGGCTCTATGACTCAATCGCTATCCAACGCGGTTTAAACAAAGATAAGCAAAATCGCTTTTTTATTAAAAATGATAGTCAATGGGAAATTATTCCTGAGATCAAAAAGGTTGTCTCGTTTAAAGAATTCAACCTACAGGATTCATTTATGGGCCTTGGTCAATTTGATATGATCCTATGTAGATATGTTTCAATTTATTTTTCAGAACAATTTAAAAAAGAATTGTTTAAAAAATTTGCACGTGCTTTAAAACGTCCAAAAGATATTCTATTGCTGGGAGCAACTGAATCCTTGCGGGGGGTATCCGATAGCTTTGATATTGAGTATTATCAAAATGCCATGATCAATCTGAAAAAATAATATAATTGTGTATGAACAACAGTAATGCTTTGCGCCTTAAAATACCATTTGCGTTACAGTTAATATCTGATTTATCATATAATCAAAAAGTGGTATGATTATGAAAAAACAAAAGATGTGGTTGATTCTTTCAGCAGTGATAATATTGATGGTTATGGGAGTATGTGTTTGCATAACAATAACGCTTCGAAACAATTATCTGAATGAAGCATTTTATGATTTAAAGACAGAAATTAAAAAAGTTGCATCACAAGTTCATTCTATTGAATCATTACTATTAGAAGATATTGAGACGATTACAAAAAAAATTAATGGTAAAGACGCAAGTCATGTCAGTGTTCAATCCGCTTTGAAACAACTTTACTCAAAATATACACATATCGAAAGAATCATTTATAAAAATAAAAACCGATTTTTATTTGATATTAACGATCGGTTTTCTCAGGATATTTATGAGTTAAACAGCATTAATGCGATCATTAAACAAGATCTTGTCTTCAAGGATAAGACAACAACCCATGGATTTGAAAAGACAGTTCGAATTTCAATATTTAAACCTGTAAAAAACCACGAAAACATCCAACTAAATTTAATTATCATAATTAACCCAGAAAAAATATTTAAGTCAATTTTTTCAGACCTTTATATCTCAAAAAATGGTCATCCCTGGGTATTGTGTCGGACAGACAAAATACAGTTTCTATTATGCAAGAGTTGTTTTGAGTTTACATCAAAAACCACAAAAATAATTCTCAGTGATTTTGCTATCAGAGAATCTGGCAAAGCCATTGTTAAAGGCCGATTGCCAAATCAAAAGAAACGATCCGCACAACAATTGCTCACATCGTATATTCCCATTTCATTTTTCAACACAGACTATATGACTGGATATATTGTCAGCAAATATAGTGTATTGGGAATCATTCAGCGCATTATCAATACAATTGTTGGGATGTTTCTATTGATTTTTATTTTGGTTGTCATCTTTACAGGTTCGTTATTGCGCTTAAAAAATGTTGCTATTGCAAAAGAATCCGCTTTAAGAGAGGTTCTTGAAACTGAGCGGGATGAAGCCATTGTTGCAAACCAGACAAAAACTGATTTTATCACCAATATGAGCCATGAAATTCGAACCCCCATGAATGGTATTTTGGGAATGAATACTTTGTTACTTGATACCCGCCTTGATTCAACACAGTATCAATATGCACAAACAATAAAAACAAGTGCCAATTCATTACTCGCCATTATAAATGATATTCTTGATTTTTCAAATATTGAGACCGGTCAGATACATCTGGAAGAACAAGCCTTTAATCTTAGGGAAACCATTGAAGACTTAAGTGAAATGATGGCAGCAAGAGCTTTTGAAAAACATTTGGACTACGCTGCATTTATTCCATATGATATTCCGGTCGCCTTGGTTGGAGATCCCAATCGATTGCGGCAAATTCTAATCAATCTTGTGAGTAACGCCATTAAATATACTGATAAGGGAGAAATAATTGTTGAAGTCGATTTGGAAAGTGAGACAGATACAAACGTTAAATTGAGATTTTCCATTTCAGATACAGGTTTAGGCATACCAAAAGAACGAATGGAACGTTTATTTAAACCTTTTTCTCAGGCTGACATGTCTTTAACTCGTGATTTTGGGGGCATTGGCCTTGGTTTGATCATTTCCAAGCAACTTGTGGAAAAAATGGACGGTGAAATTGGTATGACCAGTGTGGAAAGAAAAGGGTCAAAATTTTGGTTTACTGTTTCTTTCAAAAAAGACAAGCTAAAAAAGGACACGCTTCAAATACCTGATGAACTAACATACTTAAATGTGCTGGTTGTTGAAAAACAGCCAACATGTCGTAAGCTTTTGAAATATCACTTACAACAATGGCATTGTGCGGTGAGTGAAGCGGAGGATGGGATTGGCGCTCTGGAAAAATTAAAGCAAGCGAATGTGCAGAAAAAATTACCTGATGTGATGATTGTTAATATGAATTTGCCTGGAATGGATGGAAAAACCCTTGCAAAAGCAATTCGTAAAGAACCTTTCTTACGCTCAATACCTATGGTCATGTTGGTCTCTATGCTTCATCATGAAGATTTACAAAATTATAAGTCATATGGATTTTCATCGTATTTTAAACGTCCCATTCAAGTAAAGCAAATGCAGGAGGCTATATTAAAGGCAATTGGCTCTTTGTTAGATCCTCAGACAAGTCGAATAGAGCAACCTTTAACCCAACAAACAATACAAAGTAAACCCTCAACATCTAAACATAGGCCTTTGGATGGGAAATTTTCAGGCCTTTTGGTTTTAATCGTTGAAGACAACCTCGTGAACCAACAGGTATCTGAAAATATGTTGATTAAACTCGGCTGTCATTCCAAAATTGCTGAAAATGGTCGTGAAGCCATCGACTTGCTGGAAAAAATAGAGTTTGATCTGGTGTTGATGGACATCCAGATGCCGAAAATGGACGGTTTGACAGCAACCCATCATATCAGAAAAAGTCTGACAAGTGTTTGCAATAAGGATATTCCAATTATTGCGATGACTGCACATACTTTGAAAGGTCATAAAGAAAAGTGTTTTGATGCGGGCATGAATGATTTTTTAACAAAGCCGCTTTCCATAGATGCACTTGTGCGGGCAATCGAAAAGCTTGAACTTACCCCCAAAGGCTTTGTTGATGAAGAAGGGCCTTCTAAAAGACCAGAAAGTGAATGCCAATATAAGCAAAAAGAAAAGGTGGATGACAGTATTTTTGATCGTCAAAGCTTGATGGAACGTGTGGGAGGGAATGAAGACATATTGAGAAATATTATTCAATTGTTTCTTGATGAGACCCCCAAACAGTTGAAAAACCTTGAAGAACACTTGATATCTGGTAATCTTGACGCTGCCATGAATGGTGCGCATTCTATCAAAGGATCTGCTGGAAACTTTGGCGCTCTTCAGATGCGTGAGTCCGCGTACTGCCTTGAAAGTTATTGTCGTGAAGAGGACTTAGAGAAAGCCAATGAAACCTTTGCTCAATTGAAGGGCTGTTTTGAAAAATTAAAGGAATGTATGACCTGATTGCTATAAGTAAGCGGTCATAAGTTTTCGGGTAGAAAAAAGTTCGTGCAGTCGTCCCTATCGGAACTTATAGTGTCTTGTTATAAGATGCACATTTCGTTCGATTATAACAGATCTTTTAAATATTACACTTTAAGTCCCTTTAGGGACGACAGATAATAGCCTGGGTTTCAACCCCACGCGGTTGAACATTTTCATTTGCACGAACTTTTTTCTACCCGAAAACTTATGATCGCCTACTTATTAGGGATTGAGAGAACAAGGTGTACCCTTTTTCAGAATTGAGATAGTGTTTTTCTTTGTAGAGACGCACAGCATTGCGTCTCCGAACGAAAAAAGGACTTTTTAAGATTTGCAAATAACACAAATCTTAAAAAGTCTCTATGAACTAAATAAATAAATTGGTTTTAGTCTGATGACAGGCATCCAAAAAATCAGCGACACCGCCAATTTCAACACCATCGATTAATTCATCTTTTGTTATTCCCATTGCATCCATAGACATTGAGCAAGCAACCATACGAATACCAGCTTTTTGGGCATCTGCCATTAATCCTTCGAGGGAAGGAAGATTTTTGCTGTTCATACGCCATTTCATCATACGAGTTCCCATACCAGCCATATGCATCCTTGACAGGGGTAAAGCGTCGACCCCTTTGGGCATCATTCGGCCAAACATTTTATCCAAAAAATCTTTATTTAATGTTTGAGTGTTCATATCTTTACGAAGTACATTTAATCCCCAGAATGTAAAAAACATGGTCACATCTCCGCCCATTGCTGCAGCCCCATTTGCAATGACAAACGATGCCAAAACTTTATCCATTTCACAAGAAAAGACAACCAGTGTGGCACCGGATTGGGCTGAAACCGCTGATGTTTGTGGTGACTGGGCCATTTTTTTTGCATGTCCGGTAATGATTCCCTTCGTCTTGGTTACAGATAGAACTTCAAGTCCATTTGCTTTACAAAAGGCATTGAAATCACTAGAGAACCCCGGGTCAGATGCTTTCACAATGAGCTCTTGTCCGGGATTAATGAGACCGATTGATTCCTTGATTTTCATGATAGGGCCTGGGCATGCAAGCCCACAAGTATCAAGTGTTAGCGGTTCTAGTGTGTTTGTTTCCATGTTTACATCTCCATCTTTTTTTGGATTCACTTGTTGCATGGGTTGTGGGGATTTGACATTCATTCCACCAATCATACTGAATACATTAAAATTATTTTGCTTGAATATCCGACTTGCAAAATAACTCATTTTACCCAGTGAGCAGACTGTTACGACAGGTTTGTCCTTGTCGATTTCATTCAATCGATTTCTCAGTTCATTCATTGGTATATTGGTTGCGCCTGGAATGGGATGCAAGTCTGATGTTTCCTTTGGACGAACATCGACAAGCTGAGTCTGATCATCTTCCGGGAGGTTATATACCGGAGTTAATAAATCATCATTAATATTTTGAGCTGCAAATCCGGCAATATTAATGACATCACGTGCACTGCCAAAAGGTGGCGCGTAAGCCAATTCAAGGTGGCATAGGTCTTCAATACTCAGGTTGCCTTTTATTGCAGTGCTGAGAACATCCAGGCGTTTATCTACGCCATCAAACCCGTATGCTTGCGCACCCAGCAATCGATTGTCATTCGCAGACCAAATAATCTTAAGTGTCAATGGAACCGCACCGGGATAATAACCTGCATGTTGATTGGCAGTGACAATGACCTTTTTAAATTCTATATCTTCTGTTGCCAATCTTTTTTCTGAATAACCAGTGATACCAGCTGTAAGGCTAAATACGCGAACAATGGATGTACCAATAGTACCTGGATAAGGCCTGGCTTTGTCGCCAAGAATCATGTGATCTGCAGCAACGCGTCCCTGGCGGTTGGCTGGCCCACCCAAAGGAACAACGACACGCTGGCCCAAAATGGGGTCTTCAGTTTCGGCAACATCACCGGCTGCGTAAATATCTGGATTTGATGTTTGTAAGTACTCGTTCACTTTGATTGACTTTCGAATCCCTAATTCCAGTTGGGCATCTTCAGCCAGTTTGGATTCACTCTGGACGCCAATAGACAAAATAACAAGATCAGATGAAATTGTTTTGTCTGAATTCAAATGGGCTATTAAAGCGTTTTCACTTGATTCAAATGACTTGATGCCATCACCTAATACTAAATTTACGCCATTATCAATCAATTCAACATGAATATGCTTTACCATATCTTTGTCTAGAACGGGAAGTACTTGCTCCTGAAGTTCAACTAGATGAACATTTTTTTTCAAATGAACAAGCATTTCAACCATTTCTAAGCCAATAAAGCCGGCTCCAATAACAAGGATATTTTTTGCAGAGTCAAGCTTTTTTTTAATTTTATCCATGTCTTGAAGATTTCTGAGTATCATGATTCGGGGGTCATCAATGCCTGGCATTGGAGGACGTATCGGTTTTGCACCAGGAGCCAATAATAGCTTATCATATGGTAATTGATGTTCTTTGTTTTCTCGATGATCATAAGCAATGACCATTTTTTGGTGAATATCAATTTTGATGGCTTCAGTGCGAACAAAAATATCGATATTGAGTAAATCTCCAAGGCTTTCGGGGGTATGAATGGCCAAGGCTGATCTTTCAGTGATTTCTCCGCCGATATGATAGGGGAGTCCGCAATTTGCAAAAGAAATATCTTCACCGCGTTCCAAAATTGTTATGGAAGCGTTTTCAGATAATCGGCGTGCCCGAGCTGCTGCCGAAGCGCCTGCTGCGACACCGCCGATAATTACAAGACGTAAAGCGTCTTGAGTGTTTTGATTTTCTGAATTCATATACGCCAGTTGCCTCCTGTTTTGTTAATGATTCTGTTTATTTCGTTTGGTGCATCAGGTTTGTCGGAAAGTTCTATCCTATGAGTTTTATTAGATGTAAACGAATTATTCATTCATGTTGTGATGATAGAACTTAATCGCGCGGGGTCGTCAGTAATGATTCCATCAACACCCATTTGAATAAACTTTAACATATCATTTTTGTTGTTCACAGTCCAAACATTGACCTGAATTTTTTTTTGATGCAATTGGTCTATTGTAGATTGATTGATGATGCTCCAATGCGGATGATAGGCCTGGGCATTTATAGACGCAAGTAATTGAAATATAGCATTATCATAATGGTCCACTAATACTGCAATCCGTGCAGTGGGATCCATTTTTCGGATTTGAAAAAGGTAGTCAGTATGAAAAGATGAAAATAAAACATGGGGTAAATAGTCATTTGAATGAACAGTGTTATACACATGTTTTGCAATGGTTTTATGACCTGGAAGCCCACTTATATCCTTTATTTCAATATTCATTTCAATGCCGAGATTTTTTGAAAGTTGGATCGCATTGTCAAGAAAAGGGGCGTCATATTGCCTGGGGGCATTCGTTAGGGATGATTTATTAAAGGCATAGCCAAAATTGAGTTTTTTTAGTTCATGACTGGAAAAATGACAAACATGCCAGGGATGTCTGGAATTGTATTCAGGATGTAAATGGATATCTGTCGTTCGTTCGAGGGTTTCATCATGAATAACGATGAGCTTGTTATCAGAACTATACTGTACATCTAGTTCCCACATTTCAGCACCCGATTCATGTGCTATTTGAGCGGCTTCAAATGTGTTTTCAGGTGCAAGCAATCTCGCACCTCTATGAGCAATATTGGTTACCATTGTGTTCTTTTTAATCAATGTAGGATATTGTGCCGTCTGTAAGAAAAAAGGAACTTTAGCCGGAAAAAAGGAAAGATCAATATTCCCCGGCTAAAGCTGATAAAGCATTCAAGTGATACTTTCTAAGTAGCCACGTAAACACCTCTTGATACTGTTTTGATCATTCCTTTTTTGGTTAATTTATACAAAGAGTTACTGATCTGCTTTTTTTCAAGCTTCGTTGCTTCTTTGATTTTTTCCACTGTCGCGCCTTTACGACTTCTTTTGATCACATTGTACACACGATCCAGTACAGTAGGTTCTTTGGTCTTTTTAACCAATTTTTTCTTTTCAGTTTTGTTTTTTTCAGCTTTCAGTTTAACTATCTTCTTTGTAATTGGTTTTTTCACTTTTTTTACTATAGGCTTTTCTTTTTCACTCTTTTCCTTTTCACTCTTTTCTTTTACAGCCGGTTCTTTGTCAGGAACTGGAAGCGGGGCGACCTCTTCTATAGTTTCACTGGACTGCGACAGGCTCTTTGAAAGAGCAGTAAGTTCTTTTCCAATATTCGCCAATGCGGTTGCCATGGCTTGTATTGTTTCGTTTGACATTATGTAAACCTCCTAAATAAATAGTATAAAATGTTGGATAAATAAAAAAAAAACTTTTTGATAAGCATCCAATAGTAAAACTAAATTATTGTCAAGAGAAGAATTGATTTTTTTTATTTTTTCAAAAAAAAATTATTTTTGTATAAAGGAGTATAGAAAATATATATTTCTATATAGATCAATATTGTCTTAAATAATAGTAGGTTAATTTGATGCCTTGGAATCTTGATTGGAATGGATGATTATTAGATCTTTGCCAGTAATGATGTTGCAATACTCTTTCGAATATCAGTTGTCATTCATTATGACCGCTTTAATTCTTTTCAAAGCTTATGAATATAAACCTAAATTAAGGAATTGGGAGTAAAATACAATATTTTTTAAAGTTACCAGGAATTTCCTATTGCGTCTTGAGCAAAAATATGATTAAACAATTCAATAAAAAATATTTGTTTTGATTAAAAAAATAAGGTGTTCAGCACCGAATGAAAGTGGAGGAATAATACTTTGCATTATGTTTTTTTCATTATTATAAGTTTTTTCTTTGGATGTCAGACTACGTTGGAACCAGATCATCCCCAGACATCAACGTTTGAATCTCATGAAGAAGCTGATAATGCGTCAGAGATCACTCATGCACAGTATGCCGGCAATGCTTTAAATACGTCGGATTATGAGGAAGAGACATCTTTAGAGACTGAAGAAGACCATTACCCAATGGAAATGAAAATTCAGGAACCTTTTCCTGAGCCCCGATCAAAGCTTGCCAGCCAATCTCAGTCGCCATCCTTTTCGGAATATCCAAAATCTTCACCTGCACAAAAGTCTTTGGATGAAGCCCTTGAATTTTGTGAGGCAAGTCAAGCTTTTTGGCAAAAAGGAGAATTGGATCAGGCAATAGATGCTTTGGATCAGGCGTATCAACTCATACTCGAGATCAATACTGATGAGCCAGGCCTTTTTCAGCAGAAAGAAGATTTACGATTTATGATCTCAAAACGTATATTAGAAATATATGCATCGAGAAATATTGTCGTAACTGGTACTCATGAAGCAATTCCCATTATTTTAAACGATCATGTTAGACGAGAAATAAAACGATTTACAGGCGCTGAACGTTCTTTTTTTAAGTCTTCATATCGACGCTCTGGAATGTATCGGCCAATGATCGTAAGGGAGTTGAAAAAGGCTGGTTTGCCTGAAGCACTCTCATGGCTTCCTTTGATTGAAAGTGGCTTTAAAGTTAAGGCACTTTCAAAGTCTAGAGCCCTTGGCCTTTGGCAATTTATTCCTTCCACCGGGTATAAATTTGGTTTAAAACGGACTCGTTTTGTTGATGAAAGAATGGATCCCTATAAAGCCACCATGGCTGCAATTGCTTATTTAAAAGAACTTCATCGAATTTTTGGGGACTGGACAACTGTACTTGCAGCTTATAATTGTGGTGAGGGCCGTGTTTTGAGAAAAATTCAGCGACAAAATATTAAGTATTTGGATAATTTTTGGGATCTGTATGATCGACTACCTCGTGAAACCGCGCGTTATGTACCGAGATACCTGGCAACATTATATATTATTAATCATATGAAACAATGTGGTTTTAATCCGAATGATTTGGACCAACCCCCTGCTGTTGAAGAAGTCTCGGTCAACCGACAGGTCCATCTTAAAAATATTGCATCATCAATTAATGTTCCGGCGAAAACATTATATTTGTTGAACCCGGAACTACGTTATCGGATTGTACCACCTGAAACGTATACTCTTAAAGTTCCGATTGGAAAGAAATCTCAATTACTTGCACGTATTGATAAAATTTCTTTGTCAGGAATATCTCGACGGACAAGAACGAAATATCATCGTGTTCGAAGGGGCGAAACCCTTTCAAATATTGCGAAACGTTATGGCGCAAAAGTGAGTGATATTCGTTACGCGAACAGATTGCGGAATAATAGAATTGTTGCTGGCAAAACGTTGAAAATTCCGAAGGTCAATGTTTCCAAAAGACAATATAGGAAAAAATCTTCAAAATCTTATTATCAGGTGCGTCATGGTGATACGCTTTCAAATATTTCACAGATGTTTGATGTCAGCATTCGAGATCTTAAAGCTGCCAACAATATAAGGGGTACCCGAATTGTTGTCGGCGATGTATTAAAAATTCCAAAAAATAAGTACGAAAAACGCAAGAAAAATGAGATTCATAATCGCGTTCAAAAAAGAGGGTCCAGCCTGATTACCCACTATGTGAAACAAGGGGATTCTCTCTGGAATTTGGCGCGAAAGTATGATACGAATACAAAAAATATTGTTCGAATGAATCATTTGTCCTCTACACAGCTGAAAATCGGTCAGAAATTGAAAATACCGGTCAACACCAGGCAAAGTTCAAAAAGAAAACACCAATATCGTGTGAAAAAAGGGGACAGCCCTTTTCATATTGCAATGAAATATAACATGACATTGGCTGATTTTTTACGCTTGAACCGCCTGAATCCAGGGAGTAAAATTTTTCCCGGGCAGATGGTGTATGTCGAATAAATTATGTTTGCCCCCGTAGCTCAGAGGATAGAGCAAAGGATTCCTAATCCTTGTGCCGCAGGTTCGATTCCTGCCGGGGGCACTCTTTTTGATAAGAACTGAAATATTGCGCGAACCGCGTAAAAATGTGCTATAGTATTTTCTTGATTATTAAACGATATCATTGAGTCAATTATTTAAACGTGCAGGTCAAATTTTTTCAATCACCTGCTGAGAAACGTTGAGGTTGTTCGGATGAATTGGATTGCCTGGATTATTCTCATTGCGTTGATCGTTGACTATCTGCTTAATATGATTGCAGATATTGTCAATCTCAAGCATTTGAGCCCTGAAGTTCCTGACGGATTTCAAAATATTTATGATACCGACCGGTATGCCCAATCCCAGGAATATTTGAAAGTAAACACTCGATTTGAATGGTGGGTGTCATCATTGGATCTGATCCTTATTTTGATTTTTTGGTTTGGTCATGGTTTTGCGTACCTTGATGACTGGGTTCGTTCGTATGAGTTGGGGCCAACCGGTTCTGGATTAATATATGTGGGTGTGTTGGGGGCAATCAAGCTGTTGCTTACCTTGCCATTTTCTGTTTATTCAACATTTGTGATAGAAGAAAGATTTGGTTTTAACAAAACCACTGTCAAAACATTTATTATGGATATTATTAAAAGCCTGGTGTTATCCATTATATTAGGCGCGCCTTTATTAGCGGGTATTTTTTATTTTTTTGAAGTCGCCGGAGATAATGCCTGGTGGTATTGTTGGGTTGCCGTCACCCTTTTTGTTTTGATTGTCCAATTTATAGCACCCACCTGGATTATGCCCTGGTTCAATAAATTTACCCCACTTGAAGCCAGTGAACTCAAAGACATGATTTTAAGTTATGCACAATCTATTCAATTTTCGGTAAAAAATATTTTCATTATTGATGGCTCAAAGCGTTCAAACAAGTCCAATGCTTTTTTTACAGGCTTTGGCAAGAATAAGCGGATTGCTCTTTATGATACTCTGGTTGATCAATTAAGTCACAATGAACTTGTCAGTGTTCTTGCTCATGAAATGGGACATTATAAAAAAAAACATATCTGGATGAATATGGCAATTGGGATTCTTTATTCCGGCCTCATGTTTTATTTGCTATCCATATTTATGACATATGATGGTCTTTTTGAAGCATTTTTTATGAGTCAAGGTTCTGTATATGCAGGTATGATTTTTTTTGGAATGTTGTTTTCACCCATTGATTTTTTTCTGGGCCTATTTCTTCAAAATTTAAGTCGAAACAATGAATATCAGGCGGATCGTTTTGCTGCGGAAACGACAAAAACTCCAAATGATTTGGTTTCAGCTTTGAAAAAATTATCTGTTCAAAACTTGTCGAATTTGACACCGCATCCATTATATGTATTTTTGAATTATTCTCATCCACCGGTATTACAGCGCGTCAAGCGGTTGAATTCTTTTGAAAACTACTAGTGTGTATGGATATCAATGTTGGGGCAAATATACAAAACTCATAAAGATACCTATGTTGTGGGGCGTGAATCCTTTAATAACCAGATGCTGACGCTGTTGGCCAATTCTGATGAAAATGGTGCATTTTTATTTGGTCAACCGTGTATTGGCAAAACGTCTGCCATGGATGCCTTTTGTGCGTTTATTCATCAGAAGGGCAAGCATACTCCGGTATATTTTGATCCGCAAGCCCTTGATGAACAATCCCTTGAAAAAATTGTTTCCGAAATAATGGCAGGTGTAGTCTTATACATGGATCTTCGATTGGAAATATCCGAAGATCCTTTAGATGATTTTTTGCATCGCTTTTTGCCCATGATTCATGATCAATGTATGCCTGATCAACGCGTGATTGTTTGTATGGATGAATTTCCTCGGTCAGTTGATTCTTCGAATGACGTTCATCCTTTTTATTTATGGTTAAAATCAATTCAGGCAAGTCTTTCTGGAGAACTCTTTTTTATACTGACCGGTGGTAGATCATTATCAGACATTACCGAAATATATATGCCACTGTTTTCAAATTTTCGTTTGCATCATCTTTCGCCAATGACTTTTGATGAAACATTGGCGATGGTTCGGTATGTTGAGAGAAATAATTCGATTCAGTGGCCTGAAAAAATAGTGACTACCATTCATCGCTTTTCTGGCGGATATCCATTAATTATTGATTCTGTTTGTCGTGAATTTAGAAATCTTCCCTATGCTGCCTCTCCAGACCAAACTTTTTCAGGTGTGATGCTTCGCTATGAAAAAACAATGAAGCGGATTTGGGATACATTGACGATTGACCAAAAACTTGTGACCGCTTGCATTGCTGAAGCTGGTCAGAGTCTGAGTCATTGGCAGATTGAGCAACGCCTTGATGAAACCCGAAATTCTTTGTTCTACGAGCGCTTGAAACAAGCGCTACAGATGTTGGAAATCTGTCAGATCATTAAGCAAGATCTTAATGGATATCAAATTAATTGCGCTTTTTTTTCTGCATGGATTTGTAAAAATAATCCCATTCACACAGTTCTGAGTAATGCAGACGCTCTGCATATCGTGAGCGATTGTTTATATCAAGCGGCATCTCATTTGTTTCAATCCAATCGAATTGATGATGCCCTTGAGGTCGGAAAGCATATTATTCGTATCCATCCAAAGCATATTGAAGCCAATCAAATGGTCGCAGATATTTTAATCTCTAAAGATAACTGTATTCAGGCGCAAAAAAATCTGGAGCAATTATTCAAAATTAAGCCAGATGCTGCTAGATCCCGATTGATCAATGCGTTGAAAATTCAAGCCAATTCTCTTGAAGTTCTATATGCTTTTACAATCAATGATTATCGTCATTCGCAAACCGACGCTCATCTTAAAAATATTAAGCTCAGATATGCTGAGCCAAAAGATCAACAGAACCATTTACTGATTGTGTATGAAAAAATCCTGGACCTTGATCCTGAGGCAAGAGATATTCATGAAAAGTATATTCATTTGATTCTAAAGCATCAAAAAGTAAAAGACTTTCAGCGAAAAATTGCCTATGAAAAAGATATCCTGAGCAATGAGTTGAATGCATACTTATTGACTGAAGCGAAAAATAAGGTTAAACAAATTCAAAATCGAATCCTGTTTTCCCAAATATACCTGAAGGCACTAGATGCGTTACTGTCCGGACAAAGCCAGAAAGCAAGTGATTTATTTCTTCGTGTCGTTTATATGGATAAAAAATGCAAAGATGCGCGACGTTTTCTATATTTATCCAGAAATTATTCTGATAAAATAGAAATAGCAATAAAAGAATCCTTGGCTTTGAAAACGCTACCCGATCAACAATTACCTGAAGAAAAGTCCCAAAAACATTCTGATAATAATGAGTTAACTATAAAATCGCATTCAAAAAGTAATATTTTTTTGTGGATGTTTATATTAATTTTAATTTTATTTGCCATTTACGTCATGATGGATGGATCACTGAAATGAAAAAAGAAAAGCGACAAACGAATAAAAGCATACGTTTCTTTTTGTTTATCTTGCTCATGTTTTCGTGCAGTATGTTTTATTACTATTTGCATCAGGATGATTATGAAAGCTTTTTTAAGCAGGATTCTGAAATCAAAAGACAGAACCAAACAATGCCAACTGAAGTTCGTTGTCAGGTCAAGATGAATTGGCAAAAAGGTGCCAGGCAATTGTATCGTCTTGATATCGTAAAAACAGACCAGACATATCCATCTGCCCTAGAAGATCACTCTGGTAATAAGAACAATTATGCGTTGCAAATTCATATGGAAATTCGGTCGATATTAAATGTTCGGATATTTGGAAAGAATCAGGGGGATGATTTTGTATATATGGGGTGTCAGCTATCCAACGTGGTTGTTCGCGCAGGTGATTCTTCAGAGACCCTATCTCGTGACGAGGATATTGAGACACAGTTTCGGCCATTTTTCTTGGTTGCCTTTAATCTCAATGGTGTGCCTCAACAGTTTTATTTTCCACCGCATTTAGATTCACAAAGCCGAAGTTCTTTATCTGAGGTTATTTTTGCCATTCAAACAGTTGTGCCATCACATAGCGATCATTCTCATTTAAGAAAATGGCGATCTCAAGAACAACATGCTTTTGGAAAGTTTAAAGTTGAATATATGCTGGAACCCCATTCTTGCAAGGCTTTAATTAAACAGAATATCCGATGTACAGCATTGAATGAACTGGATCATTCAATTTTAAAAACAGATCAGTTTCAATTTCGTGGAATAGTGGAACATTCTAATCATCAGATAACACTTGCTGATGAAGGGGCTTCATGGATACACTCCTATGCAGGTGAAGAAACTTTTGCCATATATGTATCCCAGCATGCTGTATGGTATAGACGTCATACAAAAATATTATTAACCCCAGATCTTCAAAGCATGGATCCTGATTTATTTATTTGGGAAACAAATTTGCCTGTGAATGAAATTATTGAATTATTTGGCGGAGATGAAAAAAAAATAAAAGATTCTCGAAAAAGCAGAGGGAAAAAATTTTCTGAGCGGATGGCCCTATCCAGTCAACTAGAAATGTTTCAAAAAGATATACTTGAAAATGCATCGCAAGATGTGATATTAGGTCATATACACAATTTAGAACACTTTCTGGTAAAATTTCCTGAAGAAGCGGGCTTTATTCCTGATCTGATAAAAAATTTAAATATACAAGGGCGAGCAGCCGAGAATATCATTTTAATTTTGGAAATGGTCGGTCATGAAGATGCGCAAAGTGCTATCAGCGATATTTTTTTGGATTACAACCAGGATCCGGATATTCGATTGAAAGCAGCTGTTTCAGCCGGAGGGATTGCCTCTCCAAAACCAATTTTGATTGATCGTTTATTTCAATTGATTTCTCAAGAACAAGAAATTTCGGATATTCAAGAATTGAACCGCTCTGATGCAGCAATTCTTTCCCTTGGACTTATCAATCAGACTTTGTATGCGGCCAAGAATTCAGTTTCAGCAAACTTTATTCACAATCGATTGATCGGGATGTTGCAAAACTATTCTGATGAACGTCATATGAATGCATGTATAAAGGCATTGGGTAATGCCAAAATGCCTGAAGGTATTGATTACCTTCTTCCCTTTATTGATTCTGACGTAACAATCATTCGAAAGTCAGCAATTCAGGCGATCGGCAAACTGGATGTACAAGCTGATGAAGATCATGCTTTTTCTGAAAGTGGCCCTGAATTAGAATCAGAAATTGAAACATCGTCCTCTGATTCTTTAACAGCCAATGTTTCAGTCAAGCTGATTCATCAATTCTATAACGAGCAAAACCCCGAAATTCGTCAAGAAATTATTAAGGCTGTCATTCACAGAAAAGAACAAGGGGTGTTAAATGTATTGGATGATATTTTGCATGAAGAAACAGATGAGGTAATTTTGGATATGATTCAATCGTATTTGCAAATGAATTAAGGAAATTTTTTAACAAATAGGAATAATAATGTCAAACAATCGAGTAATTAAGTTTTTAGTTTTAGGGGTGTTAATCACTTTCCTGACTGGGCAAATGGCATATGCAGACATTCATGCTGCGTTACTTGGCGATGCGCCATTAAAGAAAAAAGATTTTTATACTCGTCTTGAACCGGAGTCCGAACATGCGGGGATTGTAAAAAGTATTGTCTATAAACTGAAATACCATCATTATGAAAAAATAAAATTGGATGATGACTTATCTCAAATAATTTTTGATACATATCTGTCAGACCTGGATCCATCTCGGCTATATTTTTTAAAGTCAGATATTGATTCCTTCTCACCTTATCATCAAAAAATTGATGATTTTATGAAAAGATCTGATCTTGTTCTTGCATATAAAATTTTTAATCAATATCAACAACGTGTGATTGAGCGGATGATTTTTACGTTAAACTTCATTGATATTGATGCAAAGAAAGTTGATTTTTCAAAAGACGAATATTTTGAAACTGACCGCGAAGACTCTCCTTGGCCTGAAACAACATTTCAGCAAAATGAATTATGGCGCAAAAGGTTGAAAAATGAAATGTTGAACCTGATTCTATCTGGCAAAAAAATGGAAGATATCATTCCATTACTGCGAAAACGCTACCGAAGTCAACTCAATCGAGCAAGTCAAACAAACAGTGAAGATGCGTTTCGTATTTATATGAATGCAATGACACAAGTTTATGACCCTCATACACAGTATTTTTCTCCAAGTGCTTCTGAAAATTTTAATATTCAAATGAGTCTTTCCCTTGAAGGAATCGGTGCAGTGCTTCAGCGAGAGAATGATTACACTAAAGTTTTGCGTTTGGTGCCTGCGGGACCAGCTGATAAAGCTGGTGAACTTCAACCAGGAGATCGTATTGTGGGGGTCGGCCAGGGGAATGAAGATGACATTGTTGACGTTATCGGCTGGCGCTTAGATGAAGTTGTTCACTTGATACGCGGTCCGAAAGGAACGATTGTTTTTTTAAGAATAATTCCAGCCAGTGCTGCTGATGATCAAACGACCAGGGTGATCAAGATTACCAGAGATAAAGTCAAACTTGAAGAACAAGCTGCGCATAAGAATATTGTGCCAGTTAAGCGAAATGGTAAAACATATAAAATTGGAGTCATTGATATTCCGACTTTTTACTTGGACTTTAAGGCCTATCATGAAGGTGAATCAGACTATAAAAGTACATCAAGAGATGTGAAACGATTAATCCATGAGCTGGAAAAAGAGAAAATTGCTGGTATTATTATTGATCTTAGAGATAATGGCGGTGGGGCATTACAAGAAGCAAATGCCTTAACTGGCCATTTTATTAGAAAAGGGCCGATTGTTCAGGTTCGTGAAAGTAACGGGCGGGTTACACAATACTATGATCGACAACCGGGGATTGTTTACGATGGCCCTTTATTGGTCATGATGAATCGTATGAGTGCTTCAGCGTCAGAAATTTTTTCTGGTGCCATTCAAGATTACCATCGTGGGTTAATTGTTGGCACCCAAAGTTTTGGTAAGGGAACTGTGCAATCCCTTCTGGATCTTCAGCAAGGACAGTTAAAAATAACCCATGCGAAATTTTATCGAGTTTCGGGTAAAAGTACGCAATACCAGGGCATAATTCCAGATATTTCGTTTCCACCTATTTATAATCCTGAAAAAATAGGGGAAAGCACACTTCCATATGCAATGAAATGTGACACAATTAAGCCTGCTGACTATTCATTGTATCAAATCAGGCAACAAATGGTTGATAAACTAATAAAGAGCCATGAATCACGAATAAAAGATAATGTTGAATTCGACTATTTGAAAGCTAATCTGAAATTTAGGGAGAAACAGCAGGAAAAGACGCGTATTTCTTTAAGTGAAGCCAGGCGCAAACAAGAACGTGACGAGATTGATGAATGGAAACTCACTTGGGAAAATAAAAAAAGAGCTGCGAAAGGCTTAAAGCCTTTAAAAGAATTGGAAAGTAGTGATGATGACGACGATACGAATTCATCAAGTAATGACCAGAAAGATCAAGATGATGATGATGAAATTGACGCCATTCTAGAAGAAAGTAGTCAGATTTTGGTAGACTACATACAGATGATTGAAAAAACAATTGCAAAAAAACAATAAAATCTTTATGCGTTTGCTACATCGCTACATTCTAAAAGAAACTTGCAAAGCGTTTATGTTTGTTTTGGTTTCAATCAGCATGATTTTTTTGTTGATTGATTTTATTGAAAGAATCGATAATTTTTTGGAAACCGACTTACCTTTTTCCAGATTCATCGAATACATGCTTCTTAAAGTTCCATTCATTTTAAGTCAGATTATACCTATTTGTGTATTACTGGCTGTATTAATTACGTTTGGAATGATGATCAAAAACAATGAAATCATTACAATCAAAGGAAGTGGCATTAGTATATTTTATCTTTTACAACCCATTCTTTATTTTGGGATTGCTTCTACATTTATTATGTTTATGCTCATCGAATTGATTATTCCTCTGACTGCTGATAAGGCAAATTATATATGGTATAAAGAAATCAAAAATCAAAAAGGCCATACTTCAAGAGAAAAAAATATCTGGATTCGAGGAGATGGCTATATTGCAAACATTGCATTTTTTCATCCAGGGAAACAAACAGCCCATGGTGTTACTCTATATTTTCTAGACAATAATTTTAAGCTGATTAAAAGAATTGATTCAAGAAAGGCACATTTTGAAAATGGGGACTGGCTGTTGATGGCACCAGTTTATCAATTGTTAAGCGAAACAGGTGAAACAAAAAAAGTGACATATCCAGATCAGCTTAAAATGTCACTGACATTCGATCCGTCAGATTTGGTGCGTGTTTCCAAAAAATCTGATGAAATGAGTTCTTCAGAATTAAAAGCCTATATTGAAAAGATTCGCCATGAAGGATATGACGCCACGATCTATCAGGTGGACTTGTATGCAAAATCCGCACTGCCATTTGTTTGTTTGATTATGAGTATCATTGGTTCAGGGACCGCTCTAAAACAATCAAAAATAAGTGGTCTTGCTCAACCTATTGTATTTGGTGTTGTCGCCACATTTTTTTACTGGATGATGAATAGTATCAGTATTTCTTTAGGGCATGCCGGCCAATTACCCTCTTTTTTGGCAGCCTGGAGCACAAACATCATTTTTGGTTGTTATAGCTTGCTGTCACTTTTGAAGGCTGAAGATGTGCATTGATCACAATCTTAACTTTTGGATGAGTTTAAATGTTCAAAGTTTGTTAGATATAAAAAAAAAATTGCAAATACTCAAATTTTCATATATATTGACAATTTAATACGATAAGTCATTTTATTATTCCATGTTTACATGTAAAGTGATGATTTTTTTTACAGGTTTTTTTTGAGTTGACACTTAAGGACTTTCAAAAAGATGATGTGAAAATTGATAAATATCAATAGATTATCCCTGCTTCTCTTGATGTTCAGATCTTGGATTGTTATTTGCATAAATTGGTGTTAACAGATACAAATTTTCAATATTGAATATTTCATAATTTATTAATTTTTAATATTTAATTATTATTTAGAATATGACGATGTAATAATTATTTGCTTATCGTAAAGAAGCTGAGTATTTTTTTTAAATTGGATATGAGCATGAAACCTGAAGAATTAAACAATAAGAGTTTTTTTAAATAAACTCAAGTGGTTGACGTTGTCAACCAAATGGGTTTTTTTTGTTTATAAAGACTTTAAAATAGTATTTAGAATAAAATTAAATGGTTAAATAAAAAATTTTAGGCCAAATATCACCCAAACAAAGGAGTTGTCGCATGAAATCGAAACGAAAACAATCAAGTGGATTCTATCATTGGATCATCCTGTTTATGTTTATCATAATAGGTATCGTTCCATTGATTGGTCAATCATCTGTCCGAGCGCAGATGCAAAATTTTAATGACTCA
>Ga0272440_1000752_pt1 | contig 27395 bp, 25 predicted proteins | sample SSMMMBAug17_FD_192440 | JGI IMG/M metagenome (GOLD analysis project Ga0272440, IMG submission 192440) | Marine sediment archaeal communities from Little Sippewissett salt marsh, Falmouth, MA, United States - SSM-MMB-Aug17 | ecosystem: Environmental > Aquatic > Marine > Wetlands > Sediment ... | reverse complement strand
CAGTTTAAACATAATGTTACGCGAGGATATACATTTTCGCGTTTGCCTATGGATGAATACAGCATAAGAAAGAACAAATGGAATTAAGGCGAATAACAACCATAACAAGGGATAACTGAAAAGTCAAAAATCTATTGATGAAACGAAAACAAAAATGTTGTTATAAATAATGATATTCGTTCAGGCACTAATAAAATTAGTTTAAATTGAATGTAAGCACAAAATATAACTGTAAACTTGATAAAACGCATATCTATGAAAATTATTTGTTAAAAATGGAAAAAAGATATGAGAATGCCTGTAAAACTAAATAAGAATTACTGGCCCAAAAAATTAACGAACTTTTTACCTTCATCAGAAGATCCACGGAAATTATTGACAGAAAACATCTCCTCTGAACAGTTTTCAAATGCTATTTCAGTATTTAAGTTCGGAACGACATTCAAGACGACGAAAAGCTATAGATTTCCAAAAACTTTAGAAGTTTTAGGATCCCTTGCTTTTCAATCGCCACCTATTGTTTTGGATGTGGGAGCTTCAGACGGAATTACTTCACTACATGCAATCAAGTGCATTGATTTCAAAAAATATTATATAACTGACTTAAATACCGATGTTTTATGCGAAAGACGAGAAGGCAAATGCTATTTTTATGACGTAAATAACAATTGCATTCTAATTGTTACAAAAGCCTTTGTTTTATATTCAAGTTCCAAAAATTCGATTTTTCCCTTTAATATAATCAGCGACTACTTCTTTTCCAAATCACATAGAACAAAGAATGCTTACAAAAAAATCGAGATAATAAATCCGGAAGTCAAAAAATGCAATAAAAACATAGAAATTAAAAAATATAATCTCTTTGAAAGGTGGGCCCCGGGTAAAGTTGATCTAATCATTTCCGCAAATATCCTAAACAGATGTTATTTTTCTGATAACCAGATCATAATGGCAGTAAATAACTTTGTAAGCACTTTAAATAATGGGGGGAGATTTGTTATTGTAGAGAATACAGATATTGAAAAAGGAACTATATTTCAGGTTTTGAACAAAAAAATTAAAGCAGAAAAAGATATCAATGGCGGAATAGAAACGAGAGAATTGATATTAAATTCTAACCGTTAAGAAAAAAAGGGAAAAGTATTGAAATAGATGTCTTATTATATAATAGTGTTATCCTTCCTGTTGAAGTGAAAACAACTTTAAATATTAAAGCTGTGAACAAAACATTTTATTCCATTTAAGGAATTTTTTCCTGAATATATGGCGTGTTATCTGAGAAAATCTACCTTCGGGGTGAAGAGATTTCTTTGATTGATTTTTATACATTGAGGCACTTTTTAGTTACAAAGTCACTTCACCCGAAGGAGGGTTTTCTCAGATAACACGACATGTTGATAAAAAAGTAATGGCGCAGTTGCATATATATATGTAGAAGAAGGTGCAGATTTGGACGAATGGTGCTGATTTTGTACCAGAATATCTATACTTTAAATCATTTCAGAATGAACTAGAACTACAGGATCTATTTATTTAGTAAATGGGATATAGTATCAATCAGTAGTTAAATAAAGTTAGGAAACTCTGAAAAAAAACAAATCCATTTTCTTTTTTTCTTGGAGATTTAATCTGTTCATTATGAAGACAATATCAATTATCGGCTCAGGAGGTCATACAAGATCTCTAATAAATCTAATAGAGAACAAATACTCTATTGATGGTATTTACGACGATACATATAATTCTGAACTAAAAGAAGTTATAAATGGCTATCAAATTCTTGGAAAACTGGGTGCTATTAATAAAGACACTAATATAGTAATTTCATCCGGCGACTGTATGAAAAGATTATTTTTCTATAACAAATATAAGTTGCAAATTGTAAAAACTAATTTTATACATCACACATCAAAAATCGAAAAATGGGTGTTATTAGGAACATCTAATCAATTGTTTGCAAATACGTATTTGAATTCATATGTTAAGATTGGTAATTATAACATTATTAATACTGGAGCAACCATTGAGCACGAAACATGTATTGGAAACAATAATCACATTTCAGTAAAATCGGTATTATGTGGTAGAGTATTTGTTGGAAATAATTGTTTTATTGGTGCTGGCGCTATTGTAATTAATAATATTTCTATTTGTGATAATGTAACAATTGGTGCTGGCAGTGTTGTTATTAGAAATATTGATTCTCCAGGAATATATGCTGGAAATCCTGCAAAAAAGATTAAATGAAATAAATGTGCCAGGATTGAAAAATTCTAAAAAATGAAGTTTTACTTTGGTTAATATAATAAATATTTTCAAAAAAATCCATCATGCCCTTCCGGCAAAACGAAGATCTCAATTATGGATTATACTATGTGGCATGATATGCATGTCAATAGGTGAAACAATTGTATTAGGAAGCATTGCTTTTTTTGCATCTGTTATTTCAGATACTGAACGTGTACTACAATCGGATTATATTTTGTTTGTAATGAATGTCTTAGATTCGCAGTGGCTATCTAATTCCAGCAATTTGATTATATGTATCAGCATTGTTGTCGTGCTTCTGGTGGCTTCAAAAAATGGGTTTCAAGCGCTGGTCAGTTATTGGAGTATCCGATATTCAGCAATTGTTGAGGCCATTTTTTCTAGGAAACTATTATCCGGCTTTTTAAAGATGCCATATGAGTGGCATCTGTCCCAAAACTCAGCAGATTTAATTCTTGTCACAGCCAATTGGAGAAGATTTATCGGCAGAAGTTTTATTTACTCTGTGCTTCAAACCATTGCGGATAGCTTAATGGTTACAATTTTGTTAATTAGTTTATTTATTGTTCAACCCATTGTATCATTGATTGTTATTTCAATACTTGGAACAACCAGTTTTGTATTGTTTACAACTGTTCGCAGGAAACTGGATCGTGTTGCTTTGACAGCCCGTGATTTTGAACAGAGCCTTAATAAACAGGCAACCAAAATGATCCACGGGTTCAAGGATGTTAAAATCTCAGGAAAACAGGAGATATTCAATACCAAATACGCACAAACATTATTTCGAGTTTCAAAAATTCAAGGGACACAGCGTCTGATTTCTGGCTTACCGACCTGGTTACTGGAATCAATGGGTTTTTTCATGATTTCGTTTTCAATCTGTTATATGCTGATTTTTTTAGATTATTCAGTTGCCAGAGTCAGTGGAACCATTACATTACTGGCTGTTACTGCTTGGCGTGTGCTTCCTGCAATGAATCGCATTTTATCCCAATTGACAAATATCAGAAATGTTATTCCCTATGTTGAAAAAATTTTAAATTACTATAAGGAAGTTGAAGAAAATGAGTCAATGAATCAGGCAGGTTGGGAAGCATCAACAACAGGTATTGAATTCAAGCAAGTAATCCATTTTCAACAAATATCCTTTTCATATAAAAATGCCCAGAGATTCGCATTGAATCATATTTCCCTGTCTATCAATAAAGGTGATGTTATTGGCATCATTGGCGCATCAGGCGCAGGAAAAAGCACTTTTGTTGATATTATTACCGGATTACTTGTTCCCCCAAACGGAAAGATTTTAGTAGATGATCGAGAATTACAAACCTATTCTCAGCGAATGTCATGGATGACGAAACTGGGATATGTCCCACAAACACCCTATATTTTTGATGGAACGATCGCTGAGAATATCGCATTTGAAATAGATAAAAAAAATATCGATACCAATCAAGTTCTAAAATGCTGTCACATGGCGGCAATGGATGATTTTTTGGATGAATTGCCTTTGGGGATTAATTCATATATTGGAGAAAGAGGGGTACGTTTATCAGGGGGGCAACGTCAGCGGGTTTCTATTGCAAGAGCTTTATATCAGAAACCCGAATTACTGATTTTTGATGAGGCTACCAGTGCTTTGGATAACACGAATGAAAAAGCCATTCAAAAAACCATTTATAGCTTACGTGGAAAACAGACAATGATAATTGTTGCGCATCGATTGACGACTGTGGAATCTTGTGATATGATTTATGAATTTGATCAGGGAAATTTGAAACAATGGGGGCCGCCCAATGAAGTTTTGAGTTTGAAAAAATAATACTTACTTATTGTTCCCATAAACAAAAAAATCGCAATATCACAATCCGAGAAGTTATGATATTACTTTGTTTAATACAGGAAACATACTGAAGAAATATTACTATGATTTTTCTATCAAGTTCATGTTTTAAAAAAAATAATATTAAAGAAGTGCTAGATCTTGCGCTGGAATATGATTTCAAAAATATTGAATTAAGTGGTGGATGTCAATATACAGAAAGTTGTATTGAAGATTTATTAGATTATAAAAAAAAATATGGCTTTAATTATTTGGTTCACAACTATTTTCCACCGCCTGAGGAAGATTTTATATTAAATATTTCATCGCAAAATACAGCTCTCCGTCAAAAAAGTGTTGAATTTGCAAGAAAAAGTATTAAAGTGTCCTACCTACTTGGATCTCCAATTTATACCATTCATACTGGTTATCTTACTGATTTGCATTTAAGCCATGATGGTGAACATTTTTTACCAGATCGTGATTACGTCAATGTACGTCGAGATGTTGCAATTAAGTGCCTCATTGATTCTGTAGAAATTCTATGTAACTACGCATCTACATTCAATATTCATATTGGACTTGAAAACTTGTTTCCAGAAAGTTCAAAGTATAATTTTTCTTTAATGTGTGCATTAGAAGACATAGATGAAATCCTATCATATTTTTCCACCATTAACAATTTAGGTATTCTTCTTGATCTGGGACATGCATATTTATCCTCGAAATTATTAAATTTTAATTTAAACCATTTCTTAAATGTACTAATGTCAAAATATAAAGAAAAGATTATAGAATTGCATTTATCTGATAATAATGGAAAAAAGGACATCCATCTTGTTCCTGAAATCAATTCATGGATGGATAAATTAATTATTAAAGAAAATCTAAAATCCATTCCAATTACAATTGAATCTAGAGGCAGCAAATTACCACGTATTCAAAAATATGTGGATTCTTTAAAAAGAAAAGGAATAAATGATGAAAATCAATAAACAACATGATGTTGTAATCAATAAAAACGCAACAATATATGATGCATTGATCAAGTTGGAAAACACCATGAAAAAACAGTTAATTTGTGTTAACGATCAAATGAAATTCATTGGCATGATTAATGATGGTGATATCAGACGAAGTTTGATTGCTGGTAATCAGTTAGATTCTTTAGTTACTGTTTCGGTAAACCATTCTCCTATTGTTTTTAACATACAGACAACTCAAAAAGAAATTGAAAAAATGCTTTCTATAAATATTCGAATTATTCCAATTATTGATGAGAGTAATATTCTCGTTGGATATTACGATTTTAAAGAAAAAAGATCGCACATTTCAATGAAGAATCGAACGATTGCAATTATTGGGATGGGATATGTTGGTTTAACCTTAGGTTTATTACTGGCTGATAGTGGTTTTAAAGTTTTTGGGTATGACTTGAATTCTGAAATTATCAACAAGCTCAAAAAATCAATACCGCCTTTTTATGAAAATGGTTTGGAAAATTATTTAAAGCTTCATTCAAACAAATCAATAAAATTTTTTGACAATATTTCTCCTTTAAAAGCTGATATTTATATTATTACAGTTGGTACCCCCCTTCAAAAGAATATTAAACAACCAAATATCGAATACATTGCTAAAGCCGCTGAAACAGTTGGCTCAAAAATTGAGAAAGGTGATCTTGTTGTTTTACGTTCAACAGTGCCAATCGGTTGCTCAAGAAATACAGTTTTACCGATTCTTGAAAAAAAATCTCAATTAAAATGTGGCAAAGATTTCTTTTTGTCATTTGCTCCAGAACGTACAGCAGAAGGCGTTGCCCTTCAGGAATTAAAAACAAATCCACAAATAATTGGTAGTTATGATGAAATATCTTATGATTTAACCTCACGCTTATTTAATACAATTACAAATACAGTATTAAATGTTGGAACATTGGAATCTTCCGAATTTGCTAAGTTAATAGACAACTCTTTCAGAGATCACCTATTTGCTTTTTCTAATTATCTTGCGCTTCTTGCCGAACAATTAAACATTAATCTTCATGATATTATTGATGCTGTCAATTTTAATTATCACCGAAATATTATTCCAAAACCTTCACCAGGTGTTGGCGGACCTTGTCTCTCAAAAGACCCTTACATATTAAAATCTGTTTTTGAAGAAAATAACATAAATATTGATCTTATAAACGTTACAAGAAACATAAATGAACTGGGACCCGGCATTCTTGTTTTAAAATTAGAAAGATTATTGAAACAGGCTGGAAAGGATTTAAAAAATGCTACCAAAATTAGTCTTATTGGACTGGCATTTAAAGGAAATCCTGAAACTTCTGATTTAAGAGATTCTACATCTTTGCTTTTTCTGGAATCACTTCCAAATAAAAACAATATATTTGCATACGATCCTGTTGTTGAAAACGAAGAAATTGAACGATTGGGCATAAAACCAACTTCCATTAAAGAAGCTTTTGTAAATGCAGATGCTGTTATTTTTCTGAATAACCATAAAAGTTATACAAATATAGACCTATTCAATTGCCTTGACTCAATGAACAAGCCAGCAGTTATTATTGATTCCTGGTATAACTTTAATCCACTTTTCTTTAAACGACAAGAAGGTATAATCTATGGGGGACTCGGAAATGACTAAAATACTTGTAACAGGAGGAACAGGGTTTATTGGTTCTAATCTTGTGCGCATATTGGTAGAACAAGGAAATTCTGTAAGAGTTTTTGATAATAATTTCAGAGGAACTATACAGAACCTACCTGAAAAAAATTCAAACATAAAGATCTGTGAAGGAGATATTAGAAATTTGTCAGATGTAAAAAATGCTGTTCGTGATATTCATACCATTTACCACCTGGCATTTATTAATGGAACCCGTAATTTTTATGAAAACCCTGACTTGGTCATTGATGTTGGCCTTAAAGGGCATTTGAATATAATGGATGCTGCTACAAATTCAGTAGAGAATTTTGTTTATGCCAGTAGCTCAGAAGTGTATCAGACACCAGATCATATCCCAACAACTGAAAAAGTAAAAGGTGTTGTTCCTGATGTGTTTAACCCTCGATATTCTTATGGTGGGACAAAACTCATGGGAGAATTGCTGACGTTTCATTATGCACCCCAAAAAAAAATGAAAAGGATAATATTCAGACCGCACAATATATATGGCCCAAGTATGGGATTTGATCATGTAATACCTGAAATTATACTGAGAATAATGAAATCATGCAAAAAATATAATTCCAACAAGATTAGACTTGATATTCAAGGCACTGGTGATGAAACAAGAAGTTTTTGTTATGTTGATGATGCAGTAAATGGGATAATTATTTCAGTTGGTCATTCACAAAATAAAGATATATTTAATATAGGCCGACAAGACGAAATAACGATAAAGCAATTAATTACTGAAATTGCAAATATTATGGAAGTTGATATAATAATTGTTCCCGGTAAATTGAGCAAAGGAAGCACAATTAGGCGATGTCCGGATGTTTCAAAACTATCTTCCAAAGGTTTTAAACCACAAATAAATATAAAAGAAGGTCTAAAACAAACAGTCACATGGTATTGTGATTATTATAAGAAAAATATGGAGATATGACTTTATGACATTTATACCTATTGCCAAACCAATTATAGACATCGAAGAAGCAGACGCTGTGTATAAACAGGTCAAAAGCGGATGGATATCAATGGGAAAAAAAGTGAAAGAGTTTGAATCAAAGATTCAAAATTATCTTTCTGTAAAACATGCAATCGCATTTTCGAATGGAACAGCAACACTTCATGCTGCACTACTGGCTTTAAATATCAAATCTGGAGATGAGGTGATTGTGCCTTCTCTTTCATATATTAGTTCAGCAAATGCTGTTTTGTTTTGTGGTGCTAAGCCTGTTTTTGTCGAAGAAAATGAAAGAACGTTTCTTGTTGATCCTGCTACTTTTGAAAAAAAAATAACTCCAAAAACAAAAGCAATTATGAGTGTTGATTTAAAAGGAATGCCTGTTGATTTTGATGCCATGAATGGTCTTTCAGAAAAATATGGCATCCCGCTTGTTTCTGATTCTGCTGAATCATTAGGCGCGAAATATAAGGATAGCCTGGTTGGCAATCAAGCTCTGATCCATTCATTCTCATTATTTGCAAATAAGAATATTACAACTGGTGAAGGCGGTATTATTACAACAAATGATGATGACATTGCAAACACCTGTCAATGCATAAGAAATCAAGGACAGTCAGAGAGATATGTTCATGTGATGGTTGGTCATAATTATCGAATGACAGATATTGTTGCATCAATAGGCATACCACAGCTCAATCGGGTTGAATTCATCATGCGTGAGAAAAATAAATTGGCAAACAAATATACTCATGCCTTTTTAGATCATCCCTTGATTCATCCACCTTATGTTCCTAAATATGTGTCAAGACATAGCTGGTACATGTATTGTCTGATGCTTGATGAGAGCATCAATCGGGATCGTTTGGCAGAACTTATGACTGATAATGGTGTTGACCATCGACTGTCTTTTCCCCCTATTCCTTTACAACCCATATACAAACAATTGTATGGGTATAAAGAAGGAGATTTTAAACAGTCTGAAAAAATTTTTAATCAATTTATTGATATTCCATGCTGGGTGGGAATGACAGATGATCAGGTTCAACATGTAATAGAAACGATTTTAGATTCAGTCAAAAAATCAAAATATTAAAGAATTATGAAAAAAACTTTCCAATCAGATTATACCATACTGTAGAAATATTAAAGTATCATATGGAGTTAATACCTTGAAATATGTAGGACTTATACCAGCACGTGGTGGTTCAAAAGGACTCCCCGGTAAGAATGCCAGATTACTCTGCGGCCAACCTTTAATTGCATATACTATTAAGGCTGCCCTTGCTTCTAAGTTGCTTGACAGAGTAATCGTTTCAACAGATTCCCTACAAATTGCCAAAATAGCATTACAATATGGTGCTGAAGTTCCTTTTTTGAGACCGAAAATTATTGCTGCAGATGACACTCCTGATAGACCAGTCATAACACATCTAATTGACTGGTTACAAGAAAACGAGAAGTATAATTTTGACTATTTAATATATTTAAGGCCAACAACACCACTCAAAACGTCAACCATAATTGATAATGCTTTAAAAAAAATTTCAGCAAATCAAACTTATTCAGGTTTGCGATCAATAACAAAAGCAGAAGGTGTGAAGCATCCTTATTGGATGTACAAAATTGATAATAAACAATTGAAGCCATTTATTGATCATATTGATATTTCAAAATATTATCAAAGACAACTTCTTCCAGAATGTTATCGTATCAACGGTGTTTTAGATATTGTCAAAGTTAGTTCTGTCATATCAGATGAAAAAAATCTATATGGAAAAAATATTACTTTTTATGAACTTGACGAAGAATATTCTGTTGATATAGATACGCAGTTTGATTTATTATTATGTGAGTTTCTTCTAACAACATATCTAAATCATTAAGGATATTTATATGAAGTTTAATAAACAAATACTCATACAAGACATTGAAATATCTGAACAGTCAAAGGTTTTTATAATTGCTGAAGCAGGTGTGAACCATAATGGTGACATTAATATCGCCAGAGAACTAATAGATATTGCCAGTGATGCACAAGTAAATGCTGTGAAATTCCAATCTTTTAAAACAGAGCATTTAATATTGAAAAATGTTGAAAGAGCCCCTTATCAGAAAAAAAATGAGGGTATGGAATCTCAATTTGAAATGCTAAAACAACTAGAAATATCAAATGAAAATAATTACGAATTAAAGGAATACTGCGATGAAAAAGGGATACTCTTTTTAACAACCCCATTCGATGAAGTTAGTTTGGATGGGCTAGACATGATTAATTTACCTGCATATAAAATAGCTTCAACAGATACAACGAATATTCCTTTTTTAGTAAAAGTCGCTCAAAAAAAGAAACCGATTTTTTTATCCACAGGAATGAGTTATATGTCTGAAATTGAACTGGCTTTAAAGCACATCTATCCTCATAATAAAGATGTCATCCTGATGCAATGTTCTGCAGATTACCCACTTAAAGATGAAGAAGTTAACCTTTCTGTTTTGAATACATTTAACAAAGCATTTGATATATTGTTAGGTTATTCTGATCATTCAATTGGCATTGGATCTGCACCATATTCGGTGTCAATGGGCGTAAAAGTAATTGAAAAACATTTTACTCTTGATAAGCAAATGAAGGGGCCTGATCACAAGGCATCTTTATCTCCTCAAGAATTAAAAAATTTTGTAAAACAAATTCGAAAAGTTGAAGCATATATGGGCAACCCAACTAAAATTCCTACATTGTCTGAAATTTATAACAGAAAATCATTGCAAAAGAATCTTGTTGCATCCACAGAAATTCAAAAAGGTGAAGTTTTTTCACTTAATAATATTATAGGAAAACGTACAGGGGGAATAGGCATTTCACCACTGTATTTTGAAAGTATTTTGGGAAAAGTAGCCGATAAAAAATTTAAAGTTAATGAAATTATTGAAATGTGATTTAATTTAGGAAAGCTCGGAAAATAACATGCTCATTTTTCTTGATCGTACAAAAAAAATAAGGTTGTGTAGAGACGTAGCATGCATGCTACGTTTCTACAGTACAATTACCTCAAAACATACAATATACTGGTCATTTATTTAAAACTTTCAGGTTGAGTCATACATAAGCTTATTATGTATAACTCATCAGAATAAAACAGAAAAATAGATGACAAGAGGGAACTTTTTAATTGAGCATTCCTACTAGACAAAGAGAAAAATATGACTAGACAAAATGAAAATATGGCATTTTCCATTATTATTCCAGCATACAATGAAGAAAATTCCATTTGTTCGGTAATTCGTAATATTCATGAGAGATTCCTAAACGATGATTTGTTATATGAAATTATTGTTGTGAATGACTGCTCAACAGATAATACGAAAAATGAAGTAAAATTATTGGAAATTCCAGTCAACTTAATTGATCATGAAGTGAATAAAGGATATGGTGCATCACTGAAAACAGGCATTCAACAATCTAAATATGACTTGATTGTGATTACAGACGCTGATGAAACCTATCCTAATGAGATGATTTTAACACTTGTTTCAACCTTAATTGAAAACAACCATGATATGGTTATTGGTGCCAGAACAGGTGCCAATGTCAATATACCCTTAATTAGAAAACCAGCAAAATGGGCCATAAATTGCATGGCCAATTATTTAACCAAAGCAAAAATTCCAGATTTAAACTCCGGATTACGTGTTATGAAAAAAGAGTTAGTTATGAAACATATGAATATATTACCAGATGGTTTTTCTTTTACATCTACTATTACAATTGCTGCATTGACTAACAACAATTCCATTCAATATTTACCCATAAATTATTATCCACGTAAAGGGGTCTCAAAAATTAGGCCAATTCATGACACGTTAAATTTCATCCAGTTAATAATTAGAACTGCTTTGTATTTTGATCCATTACGCGTTTTTATTCCATTTTCTTTTTTATTGATGATTCTGGCATTATTGGTTCTTTTTATTAGCGGTCTTTTCTGTGGAAAACTGATGGATGTTACATTTGGTGTTATTATGATGACATCAATAATTGTTTTGGCTATTGGCATGCTGTCTGATTTAATAGATAAGAGAGTGAAATAAATGAAAAATCAATCCTTAAGAAAACACACAAAAAAAATAGATGTCTTGTTCATCAATCCGCCTTCCCCAGATGGATTTATCTATATTCGAGACATTAACAGGCATGGACGTTCATCATGGGAACGTATGAAGTGGCCACAAACAAGTCTCGCATATCTCGCTGCTATTACTAAAAATGAAGGTTACTCAGTTGATATTGTTGACTGCATTGCTGAGGACGTACAATGGCCTGCATTAAAAAGAATAATGCATAATCTTAAGCCCAAAATTTGTATTTCAAATATTATTTCAGTTACTTATAGTAATGATTTAAGCGCATTACAACTCGCAAAAGATGTGTCAAATGCTTTGACAATTGGCATGGGGCCACATCTTACAAGTGCACCTGAGCGGTCATTATTTGAATCAGAAGAAATTGATATTATTATTAGAAATGAAGCTGAAATTACGTTACAGGAATTTCTCAGACTATATAAAACTAAAAAGGTAAATTCGAATAGTTTAAGGGATATTAAAGGCATTGCTTATATTCCCGGCCGATTTGATCAGAATGCTTCCGAACAATATATTATCACGCCTCAAAGAGAATTTATCAAGGATCTGGATAGTTTACCAAGGCCGCTTCATGAATTGTTACCCTTACATAAGTATTGGGGGCCTTTAATTGGACATTATACCTTTGTAGAAGCAAGTCGCGGGTGTGCATTCAAATGCGTTTTTTGTCGTCAGGCTGTAATGTGGCAATGGCAATTTAGGTCACGTTCGGGACAAGAAATTGCGAATGAAGCGATCTATGTCAATTCTTTAGGCGTTGAAAATATATTATTTCATGCTGATACCTTTACATTGGATCATCAAATGGTGCATGATCTTTGTGACAGATTAATAGAAGCTAAAACCCCTTTTCGATGGGCTTGTAACGCACATGTAAAGACAATATTGGGTAAAAATAATCTTATAAATAAAATGAAAAAAGCCGGGTGTTGGATGATTGCGATTGGTATTGAATCCGGAAATAATGAAATATTATCCAATATCAAAAAAAATATTACAATTGAAGAAGCTGAGTCCGTTGCTCACATGATCAATAATGCCGGAATAGAAGCCTGGGGTTATTTTGTTTTGGGATTACCCGGTGAAACGACTTCAACTCTAAAAGATACTATTAACGCTTCTTTACGACTTCCTCTAACCATTGCAAAATTCGATATTGCAGCCCCTTATCCTGGAACAGAATTTTATAACGATGTCATTCGTAAGGGATATTTGGAGATTGATAAATATGAAGATTTTGATCAAAATGCCTCTTCTGTGGTTGAATATCCACAGCTTTCACGCAATCGTATTAAATCAGCTGCACGTAGAGCAAATATGTTATTCTATCTTAGAAAAAAACAGATGTTACGTATGTTGAAAGAAATTAAAGATATTTCAACATTTAAAGCAATATTTTGTATTATTAGAGATCAAATTCGATTACTATCCAAAGGAAAGAGGTTTCGAAAAGATGCAACAAAAACAATGTATGGACGACAATAGTAGAGAAAAGAGACGAGAAATCAAAGATCGACATTTATTTGACACCATCGCTAAGCAGTATTGCAAAAAAGACATGGATAAAAGTGCAATCATTGCACGTCGCCACAGGCTTTTTCAAACCATCAGGGCTTTACCCAGTATTGCCGATCCAGTATTGCTCGAAGTTGGTTGTGGATGTGGTTTTGCCGCAAAATATTTAGCAGGATATTATTCGCACTATGTTGGTATAGATTATTCAAAAAATTTAATTTCTTTTGCAAAGAAAAACAATGGATTCCGTAATACTGAATTTATACCAATAAACATAAAAGATTATTATCAACCCAATTATTTTGATATTATTTTTATGATTGGTGTATTGCATCATATTGATCATCTAAAATTTCGTTTTTCTCAAATTATAAAAATGCTTAAACCTGGTGGATGGTTTGTTGCAAATGAACCGCAATCAGCGAACAAATTAGTCCAGATAATGAGAAAAATAAGATCTACCATAGATCCTGGCTACTCGCCCGATCAAATAATTTTTTCGGAGTCTGAACTTACTAACCTATATGGCAACGCACATTTACAAAATATCAGAATTGTTCCACAAGGCGTCTTTTCAACACCATTTGCAGAGGTTATCTTAAAACCAGACTTAATTTCTGCTTCTCTATCAAAAGTTTCGATTAGATTGGATAGAAATATTGAACGGCGATTTGGACAATACTTACGACCTGTCAGTTGGAATCTTATTGCTATCGGTCAAAGATCTTTTTAAAACTCAACGGATTCGTTTGAATTGAAAAAAAAAGCATCAAAATACTTACGCTTGATAGGCATTTTCGTTTTTATTGCAATACTATATGAAATAAATATAAAAAGAGCTTGCCTGTTAATTCAAAATATCAACATTGAAATCTACTGTTTTGCATTATTATTGGTCATTCCTGTTTTTATAATTAGTGCCTTTCGTTGGTTTTATTTTTTAAAATTTCAAAATATCAATTATCCATTTTTATCAGCTTTACTTGTAAATCAAACGAGTCAGTTTATAGCATTTGTTTCACCTGGAAGAATAGGTGAAATGATAAAAGTCTGGTATTTAATGAAAGATACAAAAGTATCTTTTATTAAAGGCTCTGTATCTGTTTTTATTCCCAGATTTATGGATGCAAGTATTCTATTAATTTGTTGTATATCTTTCTTTTCAATGATTTCAATAGAGAAACGCCTGATACTTGTTGCAGGTATTGTGATTTGCAGTTTATTCCTAATGTTTTTTTTTAAGATAGCAGCAAAGGATAAAAGGATGATTATTGCTAATGATGATAACCCTGTTATAAAAAATATAAAAAAACTTTTTCATGAAACCTGTTTAATTATTCGATTCAAACTGATACTTTTTTTGTTAATTACACTGTTTTTATATTTATTTTTTTTTTACTTTTGTTATTACCTTGCTGAATCCATAGGTTTAAATCTTGATTTTTCAGTTGTCCTTTTTGTTGTTTCAGCAGGTAATATATTATCATTCCTACCTTTTTCCATAGCAGGAATAGGGACGCGTGATGCATCATATATATTTATTTTATCTCAATTAGGCAAATCATACGAAGAAGCAATAATTTTTTCAAATCTTGTTTTTTTGAGTTTTTACCTTTTTGGCGGCACAATTGGTTTTATCAGTTACATGATAAAACCAATAGAGATAGGAAAAATTCATAAGTAATAGTTAATTACGTTGATTATCATAATAGAGGAAGTGGAGAAAATAATGGCAATAAAGCTATACAAACACCAGATATTAATTCTTGTATTCATTCTGATTGTTCTGATATCTGGAATCAATTGGGGCCTTCCAAATCAAAATCGTTTGGATTTATTGATATCAAACAGCGATATTACTGATAGACAATTAGAGTTGATAAGTAAAGATCGTAAAGAGTATTACGAGCGACTGAATAAACTTAAAGATCAGCGGTTAAAGAATTTTAAGGAGGGTAAACAAATTGATTTTTTTTCCAAACCAAAAATTGGAAACAATCAACCAATACTCTCCCAGAAAAAAAAACGAACCTGGTTTAGAGATTATATATTGGGCAGCAGTGCTGTTGATGAGAGAAAAGCTTATAGTGCTCTTTCTCAAATGAATATTAATAATTTTGATTTTGAACTCAAAACATTATATGGTGGTGCATATGTTTACCCGATTGGTATACTAATTTATTTTCTGAAATCTCTCGGATATATAGAAATCACGAAAGATTTATCAAAATATGTAGAATCCCCTCAATACATTTCACGCATGTATGTTTGTGGCCGTATCCTAAATGTATTGGCACTCTTTGGAACCCTTCTTTTGCTAGTGATCTTGGGAAATTACTTTTATGGATTTGCTTGCGGAACAACTGCTATGTTAATATACGCTTTCTCGCCATATCCATTGAATCACTCAGTTGTAAGTAAGCCGCATGTATATGCATCATTTTGGATCATGTTTGGCCTTTTTCTACTAATTAGATACCACATAAATAGAAAAAATTTTACGTTAATACTAAGTGCAGTATGTTGTGGGCTGGGCTCGGGCAGTATTTATCCTTCAGTTATCTGTCTGATCATGTATCCTGTATTGCTGTTTGATAATGAAAATAAACAACAATCACTTAAATTGATTACAAAACCGATAATTATTTCAATCATAGTAATTTTTATGACCAATCCCTACTTTTTGATTAATCCGCTTTCGAACTGGCTTAAGTTTTTATATGTTGGATCTGCAAACGGATTGGACTATTTATTTTCAATTAATCGACTATATAAATATTTATCCCTTTGCTTTTGTGTAAGCATATGTTTTCCTTTTGGAGTATTGGGATTGTTTTTTTCTTTTAAAGAAATATCAGGAAAAGACAGTCTTATTAAGCGTCTATGTGTTTTATTTCTTTCATGGTTATTGATACTTATCCTTTTTCTTCCCAATGTGAGAGTCTCAATATTTATACTACCTTTATTATGCGTAATTACATCTTTTGGAATGTATCAATTCTTATCTCAGATGAAATATTCCAGACAAATATCTATAGTTCTATTTATTCCTGGTCTTATATTTTTCACTATCTTTTCATACTGCACGATTTATCATGATAGACATTATGAATCAATGAAAGAATGGACAGAAACAATTAAGCCAGATGATAGAATCGGCTTTTTTGAAACAATCTCTCCAGTCAATATGCCAGCTTTTCCTTTTCTAAACAGAACAATGATTAATATGAAATTTTTCAATAAGATTGATAAGAATCTATTACCACTGTACATAGTTATTGGAAATTATAGTAGAAAAAAGCCACAAAAATGGCATCAACTTTCTATTGACAAATATTATCAATTAATAAAAATTTGTGGCATGCCATTTTCGAATTCTTTTCTTAAAAATTTTATAAATATGAATCAGTCACGAAAAGCAATCTATATTTATAAAAAAAGAAATTGATTTATTTAGTGATAAAAATATGGGGACGTTAATGAATATAAGTAATGAATCAAAACCTGATCTCGCTGTTATTGGTTCAGGTTATTGGGGAAAAAATCTCGTTCGCAATTACGCACAGTTAAACATCTTAAAACTTGTATGTGATAGTAATGAAAACACACTATCTTTTGTAAAAAGTCAATATCCAGAGGTTGAAACATGCATGGCTATCAATGATGTATTATCAAGAGATGATATTCAGTGTGTTGTCATCGCATCACCTGCAGAAACTCATTTTCGCATCGCTCAAGAGGCAATTTTAGCTGGTAAACATGTATTTGTTGAGAAACCAATAACATTAAAATTGCAGGAAGCTCAGGAATTAATAGCATTATCCAGGAAATATTCATTGACCTTAATGGTAGGGCATTTACTTCAATACCATCCTGCATTTATAAAACTCAAAGAGATTGTTTATTCAGGTGATCTGGGAAGAATCAATTATATTTACTCAAACAGACTCAATCTTGGGAAGATACGAAGAGAAGAAAATATTTTATGGTCGTTTGCACCGCATGATATTTCAATGATACTTTCGCTTACCAATGAAGAACCTTTGACAGTTACGACAACAGGCGGAAATTACTTGCATAAAAAAATAGCTGATGTTACGACAACGCATATGACTTTTCCATCTGGGATTAGGGCCCATATTTTTGTTTCTTGGCTTCATCCATTTAAGGAACAAAAATTGATTGTTGTTGGGGACAAAAAAATGGCTGTGTTTGACGATACACTGCAGTGGGAAAATAAACTGCTTATTTATCCACATCAAATTCATTGGTCAAACAATATACCTGTTCCTGATAAAGCTTCACCACAGCAAGTATCAGTACACCAAGCTGAACCACTGAAACAGGAATGTGAACATTTTATTTCCTGTATTCGTACCGGGCAAAAACCAATCACTGATGGACTTGAAGGCTTGAAAGTTCTTAAAGTACTGAATGCAAGTCAACAATCACTGGATAAAGAAAAAACGATTAATTTAAAAACAGAAGAGAAAAATTTTTATATTCATGAATCTTCAATTATAGATCGAAATGTAACTATAGGTAATAATACGAAGATATGGCATTTCTCTCATATTCTTGCAGGATCTTCAATTGGCAAAAATTGTACGATTAGCCAGAATGTTATGGTTGGTCCTAATGTCAAAGTTGGCAATTATTGCAAAATTCAAAATAATGTGAGTATATACGAAGGTGTAACGCTTGAGGAAGGTGTTTTTTGTGGGCCATCAATAGTTTTCACCAATGTTTATAATCCCCGTTCAAAAATTCGGAAAATGAATCAACTCCGCCATACACTTGTAAAAAAAGGCGTAACAATTGGTGCAAATGCAACAATTGTTTGTGGTGTTACCATCGGTCAATATGCATTTATTGGTGCAGGCGCAGTAGTGAACAAGGATGTGGATGATTATGCATTAATTGTTGGTAATCCTGGAAAACAGATTGGATGGGTCTGTGAATGTGGTGAAAGGCTGGATCATCATTTAAAATGCATTGTATGTGAAAAAAAATATTCTCAGTCAACATCAGGAAGAATGAACCTGACATTATAAATAAAAGATTATAATATGAATGTAATTTCAATAGTAGGTGCGCGTCCACAGTTTATTAAAGCAGCTCCTGTCAGCACATGTTTAAGACATTCAGGCCATAATGAACTGTTGATTCATACAGGACAACATTATGATCGTTTTATGTCAGATATTTTTTTTAAAGATCTAAATATTCCAAAACCTTACGTAAATTTAAATATAGGTTCAAATACACATGGTCGCCAAACAGCGTCTATGCTTATAGAAATTGAAAAGATTTTGATTTCACAACAAGCAGACATTGTTTTAATTTATGGCGACACGAATTCAACCCTTGCTGGTGCATTGGCAGCGGTAAAGCTGAATATTCCTCTGGCACATGTTGAAGCGGGATTAAGATCATTCAATAAGCAAATGCCCGAAGAACATAACAGGATCGTTGCAGACCATCTTTCAAATATTTTATTATGCCCAAGTCAAACCGCAGTACAAAATCTATCTAATGAGGGAATTAAGAAAGGCGTTCATTTAACAGGGGATGTTATGTATGATGCTTTACGACAAAATGTCAACACATCAGAAAAAAAATCAAACATTCTTAACCGCTTATCTTTGAAAAGAAAACAATATGTACTAGCGACAGTTCATCGAGCTGAAAATACTGACAATAAAGAACGATTGATCGCTATATTCAATGCTCTTGAAAGAATTGCTCATAATTTATATCCTGTTATTTTACCACTGCATCCAAGAACAAAAAAAAAATTACAACAATATAATGTTTCCATATCAAAAATATCAATAACAAATCCTGTTTCATACATTGATATGTTATTATTGGAAAAAGAGTCTCGTATAATTCTAACCGATTCTGGCGGTATTCAAAAAGAAGCTTATTGGTTAAGAGTGCCATGCATAACACTGAGAGATGAAACCGAATGGATAGAAACAGTGTATTCAAATTGGAACTTTCTTGTTGGTGCAAATTCGGATCTCATTTTTGAAACTGCTAAAAATGAAAAAACTGGAAACGAAAACTCATATGAATATGGAGATGCTCAGGCTTCAGTTGAAATTGCAAGAATTCTTGATAATTTGTGAGTAAAAAAGTTATGTCGCATATTTTTTTTATTACAAAAACTGAATATCTTATTACAGTTTTTTATACTAAGATGCCTGACATACAATTAAGGATGTCGAAGTAAAGAATATTTTTTTGAAGGAGGTCTTATGAAAAAAGCATTGATCGTGGGGTCTGAAGGAAATATTGGAAAACCCTTGGTTTTGTATTTGAAAAAGTTAAACTACGAAGTATTAGAACTTGATATTAAACAAGGATGGCGAACCAATTATTTGGTAGCAGATATCACTAATCCAATTGACTTGTTACCAGCATTTATTGATTTTCAACCAGATGTAGTTTATTGCTTGTCAGCCATGGTGAGTCGTGTTACTTGTGAGCAGGCAGGCGGATTGGCTATCTCTACAAACTTACTTGGTGTTCAAAATGTTGCTGAATTATGCAAAAGAGTTGATGCAATGTTAGTCTTTTTTTCAACATCAGAGGTTTACGGCCCTGATTGCGAAATGATGTCTGAAGAGTTATCAAATCCCGGCCCAAATAATAGATATGGTTTGACGAAGCTGCTTGGTGAAAAACTTGTTGAATATGAAGTTAAGCATCATGGCTTAAGAGCTGCAACATTAAGACCATTCATGATGTATGATGAAAACGAGGACTTGGGTGATCATCGATCAGCAATGATAAGGTTTGCTTATAATTTATTTAAAGGTGAAGAGATTCAAGTCCATGAATCAAGTGAAAGAGCCTGGCTGCATGTATCTGACGCTGTTCGAGCAATTGAAGCTGCTGGTCATCTTAAAGAATATTCAGTCATAAATATTGGACATGATGACTTTAGGACTATACTGGAACTCGCAGAGTTAATATGTAAATATCTAAACGTATCAAAAAGTTTAATTAAAATAATGAAACTTCCTCAAAGGATGACACTGAAAAAGCGACCAACCATTGAAAGAATGAAACAAATTCTTAATGTAACCCCCTTAGTTGGTTTTGAGGAAGGTGTTAAACTTGTTTGTGAAAAAATTCAACAAAGAGCCTTGTAAATAGTATTAATTTTATGAACTGGAATAATCAATCCTAAAGATATTGGCTGCTTTTGATGAAATAATAAGCCGAGATTTTTTTAATCAATTATTAGGAAATAAAATATGAAGGCCCTTTTACTATATGCATCCAAAAGAATTAGCCTGCTGTCATATAATGATGATTGGAAGGATGCTTTTTTGTATTTTGATAAAAATATCAACTGGGATATTTATAATTTATGTTGCAAGTCATGGGTACTCTTAATTCCAAAAATAAAACGATATGACCTTATCGTAATATTGCATTCAACAAACTCGAACAATTCATATTTTCATCCGCTTTTAAAAAAGACACTACTTTATAGAAGGGGAAAACTTATCATTTTTATCGGTAACGAATATAAACTTCTTCCCCAGAAAATTCAATTAATTAAAGATATTGATGCGGACTATATTGCATCGCAATTGCCGCAAGATATTGCAGACTGGCTTTATGCAAAAACAAATGGTGTTAAAATTTCTGTACCCCATGCATTAAATCCATTTGTGTTTAAATCCTATGTTCCTCAAAAAGATCGATTGATTGATATTGGTGAAAGATCCTATGAGTATCCATTGTATCTTGGTGATATTAATAGAAATCTACTAATTCAAAACATTAAGAATAATTTTTCAGGGCTTGTATTGGATATCAGTTCTGATAAAGATAAACGATTTGCCCGAAAAGACTGGGCAAGTTTTTTAAATATATGCAAAGCTACAGTCTCAACTGAAGCAGGAACCTCATTTCTTGAACGTGATGATCGAACCAGGTTCGCTGTTAATGATTATTTAAAGAGAAATAAAACAGCACACTTTAATGATGTGTATGATCGATTTTTTGCAAATTACAAAAAACCTGTATCGGGCAAAACAATATCTTCCAGGCATTTTGATGCTGTTGGAACCAAAACATGTCAAATTTTGCTGTCTGGACGTTTTTGTGATATATTAACTCCTGATATTCATTATATTTCAATAAACAAAGATTTTAGCAATCTTGAAAGTGTTTATGACAGATTCATTGATTTTGAATACAGAAAAAAAATGACAGATTTAACTTATGAATATGTTATGGATTCACATACGCATTTTCATAGAATTTCTTCTTTATTTAATGTAATATTATAAATAAATGCAATTATTGGGAGACAGATATTGATGCTTCAAGAGTGTGATATTTAGGCTAAATATTGTATCAAGAGATAAATATTTATCTGATATTCAAAACTTCAATGAGGTAGAATATGAAGAAGGTTTTAAATCCCTGAAGCTTGAACCATTTCTACCTGTAGAGGGGGGCAATCTTTGGAGAAACGCTTTTCGGATAATACCTGAATCTAGCGACCACTTTCTAAATAAGCTATATCCTGTTACAAGACTTATTGTAAAAAAAATGATACGACATGTTTATTCTGAGTTGAGCAAGCTTTATCCTGGTAAAAGAGTATTAGATAAAGCCCCTATTTTTACAAATTATATTCATCTAATTAACGATGTTTTTCCTGATGCTTATTTTATCCACATCATTAGAGATGGGCGGAGTGTAGTTAACTCCCTTGCTTATGGGAAAAAGAAACGAAACAAGGGTTGGTGGGGACCACGACCAGATAACTACAGGCAGTTAGAAGGGAAGGGAATTGTAGAAAAATCATGCCATCAATGGATACATTGTGTCCGACAAGCGCGGAAGATAAAAAACATTGCTTCAGAAAGATACATAGAAGTTCGATATGAAAACGTTGCTCATAACCCTCAAAAAGAAGTTATCAAAATATTAAAAACCCTCAAAGAAAAACAGAAATTGCCAGAATCCTTCCCCTTGATGATGGATACGGAAAGAAATAATAAATGGGATAGTAAATTCACCTCTGGTCAGCCAGGTGAAAAAATCTGGACTCCCGGTTGTGCCTTAGATGATCAAGAAAAAGGTTGTCTAAAAATTTTAGATGTTCAACTCAGGGAATTAGGATATTTATAGAGATAATTTGATAAGTGTATTTCATTATCGAGAAACAAAATGCTGTTCAATTCCCATATTTTCATATTTGTTTTCCTTCCAATCGTTTTGCTCGGATTTCATTTGATTGGAAACCAAGGACATCATAGAATAGCAATAAGCTGGCTTGTAGGAAGTTCCTTTTTTTTTTTACGGATGGTGGAATCCTGCATATCTTGGTTTAATACTTGCTTCAATAATATTCAACTATGCAATAGGAATTGTTCTAAGCGGAAAGCAGTCAAAACTTATTCTAATGTTTGGAATAACAATAAATCTTGGCTTGCTGGGATACTTTAAGTATTTAAATTTTTTTATAACAAATCTAAATGTACTTGTAAATGGAAATTTGTATCTTGAACAAATAATTCTTCCTTTGGCTATTTCATTTTTTACTTTTCAGCAAATCACGTATATAATTGATGCTTATGGAGGATTAACGAAAGAATACAACTTTTTACACTATACTTTGTTTGTTACTTTTTTCCCACAGTTAATTGCTGGACCAATAGTACACCATAAAGAAATACTTCCTCAATTCTCAAATGATACTAATTTCAAACTGAAGGCATCTAATATATCAGTGGGAATTACAATATTTATATTGGGATTGTTTAAAAAAGTAGTATTTGCTGATCACATCGCTAGTTATGTAAACCCTGTCTTCTCTGCTGCAGAAAATGGAATCATGTTGACTTTTTTTGAAGCATGGATGGGAGCGTTAGCATATACTTTTCAACTTTATTTTGATTTTTCTGGTTATTCAGACATGGCAATAGGGCTTGCTCGGATGTTTGGAGTAGTTCTACCTGTAAACTTTTATTCCCCATATAAAGCAAATAGCATAATAGATTTCTGGCGGCGTTGGCATATAACGTTATCACGTTTTCTGCGTGAATATATATATATTCCCCTTGGTGGTGATCGTAAAGGAAAAGTTCGCCGGTACATCAATTTAATGACTACCATGTTGCTTTGTGGACTTTGGCATGGCGCAGGGTGGACATTTATTATATGGGGTGGGATGCATGGTATTTTTTTATCAATTAATCATGCTTGGAAAGTAATAGTTAATATACTGTTTCCTCATAGAAAAAGTAACTTTTTTATTGTTACAAAATGTTTTGGTCGTTTTATCACATTCACCTCTGTAATAATTGCATGGGTTATGTTTAGATCTGAAGACTTCAATGATGCATTTTGTATGTATTCAGCAATGTTTGGTTTTAATGGTATATCTTTTCAAGAAATGTTCACTAATGGCATTATTGGAAATGCGAAAAAAGGTGTTCTTATATTGTTCTCTATGTTAGTGATTGTTTGGTTTTTACCTAATACGCTTGACTGGTTAAGAGGCGAAAAACCTGCACTAGGTTTGAATTTATTCTTCACGAAACGAACAAAAATATTAATCTGGAAGCCATGTATGACATACTCAGTATTTCTTGCAATACTATTCTTTATGGCGGTTATTAATATATCTAAGTATTCAGAATTTTTGTATTTTAATTTTTAAACCCAAATATACTATGATTTACAAGAAATACAATTATTTTCTTGCTTTATGGTTTACTATATTATTATTATCTATTTTCGTTTATACATATATAAAATTGAATGGATATAATTCTAATCGTATTTATAATATAAGAAAAATACCCCCAGAGAATAGAGTTCTATTGATTTATAATTATATTGATAATATATATAAAAAGAATAGTATATTAGTATTGGGTGATTCACAATCAAATGGACATTGTCACCCTAAAGATGTTATTTTTTCAAATCTCTTACAATATAAACTAAATATAAATGTAATCAATCTTGCTTTCAAAGATTCTAGAATATATGATAATACATTTATATTAAAATATCTCAAAGATAGGGGAATGAAATTTAAAGCAATAACCTTTAATCTAAGCCCATCACACCTTAAAGATAGTGATTTTAAACATTTAGAAGAAAGATACAATAATTCTATTTACGATATTTTAAAAAACATAAAATTTTTTTTTCTTTTGGCTTTATCCCCTAACCCTGTTGATATACCAGATCAAAAATTGAGTCTAAAAAAATATCGTAATTATATAGTGATAGATGAGGATAACATTAATTCATATTTTGAAAAATTGTCTCTGTTTATTGAAGTTGCAAAAAAGATTTCAGATGAAATCTTTATTTATAACACCCAATATTCTAGTAGCGCAATGACATTTAATGATGAAGGTGCTCTGGATAAATTAAAAAGCTTTGCTGAAAAGGTGAAATCATTTTGCAAAAAGCGTAATATTCATTATTTTGATCCAAAGATATCTGGTGATGATTTTTTTATTGATATTGTTCACTTTAATATTAAAGGGCATCAAAAGATGACAGAGGTTCTGGAACATCATATAAGTCAGATTGAGTAAAAGGAGATATACATGAAATTCGATGAATTCTTATTTAAACTAAAAAGAAAATACATAAATTATAAAACGAAAAAAAAATTGAAATATATTAGCAATGATTATATAGAATATAATCCTAATGTAGATTATTCAAAATATATAAAGTACTTTAAAGCAATATCTCTAGAACAATCAAGTTATTGCAACAGAGTATGTTCATTTTGTCCAAACAGTTATATTGATAGAAGATCATTTGAAAATATTATGAATATCAAAATATTTAAATCAATTATTAATGATCTGAAAAAATTTAATTTTAATGGAGAAATCTGGTGGGGGGGGATATAATGAACCATTTTCAAATAAAGTAATTTTTGAAAGAATGAAAATGGCTAGAAAAGCTAAAATTTTTAACAGGTTTGTCATAAATACAAACGGTGACTATATTAGTTATGACAACATAAAAGAAGCTCAACTTTCAGGTTTGAATCTTATGAAAATACAAATGTATATGGATTTTGAGATTCAAAATATTTTTCACGAAAAAAAAAAAGAGAAAGTAGGTATGGATTAAAGTTTGATTTAGAATTTGAAAAAAAAGATTGGATACAGTTTGGAACTCGTCTAGGAAATTTAGATATAAAAATGTATGCGAGAGATTTTTATAAAAATGGTCATAATAGAGGAGATTGTATCGTAGGTGAACAAAAAATTAGGGAAGCCCCCTGTTTAATGCCGTTTACAACAATAAATTATATTGATAACTGGGGAAAAGTATTACCATGCTGTGATTTTAGAAGTGATATTGCTGAACATTTAGTCATTGGGGATCTTAATAAGGTCTCTTTAGTTGATGCAATCTTTAACAAAAAAAGCTGTGAATTTAGAAAATCACTTTTTAACTTTGACATGAAAGAAGGTGCTTGTAAATTTTGTACTTCCAATATTCCATCGGACATCCAATTAATTGAGATAAATAAAATTATAGGAAAAAATAAAAAAATCAGAGAGTAATATGATATCATTATTTGAAAAATGAACACGAATTCTGATATTATCGTAAGAAATATATATATATTTCCTTTGAACAGAGAAAAACTATCAAATTGAAACGCCATATTAAATTTGTGGTGCAACAGAATCATTAGCAAGGATTTAATAAAATAATCACTAATAAATGGAGTAATAAATGCTTAATGAACAAAAAAGGATTCCATGGAAAAAAATTCAAAAACATTTTTATTTAACTTTTTTCTAAAACATAAAGTGAGAGCAGTTAGCTGGTGTCAATTTTTTTATAATAAAAGGCGATATCGATATATCTCGGGAAAAAAACTTATTCAGTCCAAAAAAAGTGATACTGTTTATATCTTTGGATCTGGTTATTCAATTAACAATATTACCACCGAAGAATGGCGACAATTTGAAAAACATGATACAATCAGTTTCAATTGGTTTTTATATCAAAAATTTGTGCGAATTGATTATCATATTATTAAAGAAATTACACCAAGTATTACGGCTTTTGAAATGAATCCTAAACTTAAAGAATATTCTGAATTATTATCGACAAATCCTTTTTATACGGGTGCTATTATACTAATTCAAAAAGGTTGGAAAGCGATTGCAAGTAACAGTCTAATTGGCCTCAATTTAGTTTCATCTGATTTAAATTATTTCAGATATAAAATTTGTTCAAGAAACAGACTGGTTAACCCATCGTTTTCATTATCAAAAGGGCTTGTGCATTATGGAACATTGGCAATGTGTATTAACTTTGCGATAGTAATGGGTTGGAAAAAGATAGTCCTTGTTGGAGTTGATTTGTATGATAGAAGATACTTTTGGCTAAATAAAAATGAGTCAAGAGATACAGATATTTTAAGAGGTGTAGAAGTAAATGCCACTCACAATATGGGAAATACTACGATAGACATTATTTCTATGTGGAATCGAGAATTAGAAAAGAGAAATATTGAATTATTCATTTATAACCCCAAATCATTATTGTCCGGAATATTACCGGTATTTAGATTTACAGATGGGGATTAATCAAGAAGTAAGACTTATGCTGTGTTTATCAACTACAGTTCATTGATTGACCTTTGAATGGAGAATATTATGAAAAAAGCGTTGATTACAGGAATAACAGGACAAGATGGTTCTTACTTAGCTGAATTTTTATTAGAAAAAGGGTATGAAGTATATGGCTTTGTAAGGCGTGTGGCTCTTGAAGATGAGCAACATAGAATGAGTAGAATTATTCATTTGCTCAATGATATTGAACTTGTTTCAGGATCACTAGAAAGTTACCCTTCAATATATAAAGCGGTATCTTCAATCAAGCCAGATGAAATTTATCATTTAGCCGCACAAAGTTTTGTTTCATATAGCTTTGAAGATGAGTTTTCCACGCTTCAGTCAA
>Ga0272440_1000751_pt1 | contig 27418 bp, 28 predicted proteins | sample SSMMMBAug17_FD_192440 | JGI IMG/M metagenome (GOLD analysis project Ga0272440, IMG submission 192440) | Marine sediment archaeal communities from Little Sippewissett salt marsh, Falmouth, MA, United States - SSM-MMB-Aug17 | ecosystem: Environmental > Aquatic > Marine > Wetlands > Sediment ... | reverse complement strand
AGTTCGGTTTTTGTCCGGAGGGCGAACACAAGGTTCGCCCCTACATTGGTTTTGCTCATAGGTTTGATACTGGTTTTTGTTCGAGGCGAACATAAGGTTCGACCAGACGAATAACAAATTATTTACTACGATCTACCCGAAAATTTATGACCGCTTACTTACAGATAATTCTTTACTGTGACTTTTCAAAGAAAAATATGGGATAGCAAGCAAATCAAGGTCGGAGGTAAATCCTTTGAAAAGGTCGGAGATGAACTGTCAAATAATCAATGCATTATTCTTGATTGTATGAGAGAGAACAATACAATATCAGCACGTCAGCTTCCAAGAAAAATTGGTATTTCTCAAAGAAAAATTGAGGAAAACATTTAAAATTAAAGAATAAGAAAAAAATTAAACGAATTGGTTCACCCCGAGGAGGCCATTGGGAGATAATTTTATCCTGATTGAGAATAATGCCACTCACCACTTTTTCCGCCGGTTTTTTTGACAAGATGAACATCAGAAATAACCATTCCTTTTTCAACAGCCTTACACATATCATAGACTGTGAGTGCCGCAATAGATACAGAAGTCAATGCTTCCATTTCAACGCCAGTTTTGGCATCTGTTTTGACCATGCTTTGAATTAAAATACTGTTTGAATTTTGTTGGGGGATAAAATCAATTTGAGCTTGCGATATAGGGAGGGGGTGACACAGAGGAATTAGCTCTGATGTTTTTTTTGCAGCCATAATGCCGGCAATTCGAGCTGTCTCAAGAACATTTCCTTTTTTTGCTTTCTCTTGAATTATCGTTTGAAATGTATCCAAAGACATACTTATCGTACATTCTGCTATGGCAATTCGTGTTGTGATCGTCTTATTGGATACATCAACCATACGCACAGCACCATTGCAATCTAAATGGGTCAACTGATTATTCTGATTCATAATATTCTGTTTTGTGTGTTACAAATGTCTTGATTTCATCAAGCGCTTCACTTAAGGTCGCGATCACATTGCTTCTGATATCTCCGGCAACCACAAGAAACATAATCGTATCCCCTACTTTTAAGTCAACATCGTGGTTTATTTCAATCAAAACATCAATAATGCCAGGTCTTGAACGAAAATGATCTATTGTTTTGTGAAGCAATTCTTTATTGACATGAACTTTCAAACCAGTGACTTTTTTTCTATTTCTTGATGTTTGACGCACCACTCCTTCATGACATAAGATCATGCCGGACTGATGATAGTCCGGATGTTGTTTGATTTGATCAATTAAATGCTGCATGGCGGGATTAACTAACAAACATGTTATTTTCAACAAGTAATTCTTCCGCTACTTGTAACGCCTCAGCAAGGCTTGAAATATTTTCAATTTCTGTTCCTTTAATTTCGACGATATAGGTTTGATTTCCATTTATATCTGATTTGGAACGAATGTATAAATTTACATAGCTGCCGATTTTCATATATTGGGCACTAAATAATGGTTTACCTTTGTATACACATGTTTCAGTAACATTATGCAGCATAAACTGCTGAATCATTTTTGGAAGTTTCATTTTTTTCCTCACGATCAGTTCGTAAAACGCAATTGAAGCGTTTTTCAATTAAAAAGAAAGTCATTCATCAATATCATCAGACAATGCATTTTCCAGACGGCCAACAACAATACCGGCGGTCGCATCACCCCAAACATTGACAGCTGTTCGGAATTGATCCAAAATTCGATCAATGGCCAGGATTAAGCCAATTCCATCTAGTGGCATTCCGGCTGCAGTTAAAACAATGCCCATTGTAACCAATCCGGCTCCAGGTATTGCAGCTGCACCGATTGCGGCCAGTGTCGCTGTGATAAAGATAATGGCCTGCATCCCCACACTCAAATCAATTCCCATCAGTTCTGCAATAAAGATAACTGCAATGGATTCATACAAGGCTGTGCCGTCCATATTGACTGTAGCTCCCAAAGGCAACACAAAGTTGGTTACTTTTTTATCTACCCCCGCTTTTTTGGTTAAACATTCCATTGTCAAGGGCAATGTTGCAGCACTTGAAGCTGTTGACCAGGCTGTCATGATTGCAGGAGATACTGCTTTGAATAATTTGATGGGGTTGTAACGTCCAATAATCATTACCAATAATGATAATGTAAATGCGGCATGCAGGAGAAGGCCAAGCAATACAGTAAATGCATATTTTCCTAAAGCAAATAAGGCTTCCATTCCCAAATCCATAAAAATAGCAGTCACAAGGCAAAAAATACAATATGGGGCAATAACCATTACAACCATTACAGAGCGTTGCATGATCAAATCCAGGCCGTTTATTACTTCAGTAAGCGTTTCAGTTTCTCTTCCGACAACTGCTGCCATTATTGCAAAAAAGATTGTAAAGAAAATAATTTGAAGAACATCACCTTTGGCCATTGCGCCAGCAGGATTTTTTGGAATCATGTTCACCAGGGTTTCAATAATAATGACAGCTGCGCTTCGTTGGCCTACATCCTGTGATGATACTTCATGAGGTATATTCGTTGTGATGTTTAAGGCTGCTAAAGATTCCTTATCAATGCCTTGTCCTGGATGAATAATATTTACCAGAATCAAACCTAAAAAAACAGCTAATGCCGTTGTCGTCATATAATAGGCCACTGTTTTTCCGCCAATTTTTCCAAGGTCACGAATATCGCCAAGGTTGACAACTGCCATAAATATAGAGGCAAAAACCAATGGCACAATCATCATTCGTAACAAACGAATAAAAATATCACCCGTGTATTCAAAAAATATTTTTAATAAAAATATAGGTCCGCTCGTAACTCCCGGACCAGCGGATTGATATAGAATAATACCAAAAACAATACCGGCAATAATACCTATAAGTATTTGCCATTGAAGATCAAGTCCTCTTTTTTTCTCGCCATTCATTCATGCCTCCTTGAACTGGCAGGTTATTCATTTCATGTACTTATCTAGTAATTTGTTGAAATGATTGGTTGTTTTTAATTCCATAATAAAAACATTGACCATGTTCAACCATTCCTGATTCCCTTTTTGAATTGCAAACGCATAATAATCGACTTTAAAGGGTTCGGGAAAGACTTCTACTTTATACAGTGTTTTTTTGCGGTGATCATTTACCCAGACTTTTAAGAAAAGTTCATCGTGAATCATGATATGTGCACGTCCATCAAGGACTGCCTGCGCTGCTTTTTCATTTGTGTTATAGAATCGTAATTTTGCCTTTGCAAAGAATCTTGGAACAATTCTAGCCGGTGCTTTTCCTCTTGTCAGAGCAATAATCAGATCTTTTTCTTTGCCATGTTGTTGTAATTTGTTTTTGAATGCTTGATATGATAAATTCATTGGAATATGATCTTTCCCTGCTTGTACCTTATTTATCATAATAGATAGTCCGGTTTTAAAATAGGCATCACTAAATGATATTGCTTTTGACCGGGCAAAAGTTTTGCTCATATCTGCCATAATGATATCAATATGACCTTTTTGAAGCATGGGAATCAAATCAGAAAACTGCGTTGGAACGACTGTTTTACATGTAACGCCCAATTGATTCGCGAGACGATTTGCCAAATCAATATCTACACCAACCCGCTCTTTGCTTTCTTGATCGATAAAAGAAAATGGTTTGAAATGTGGATTGATTCCAACACGCATCAGTTTTGAATCTTTGATTCGTTGCAAAACAGGTGAACCACCGGTTTGAATCTCAAATAATGGTCCCTCACCATAAACTGTTGAAATAAAAAAACAACAAAACAAATATACACATAGGATTGCAGCTTTTTTCATTGTTTCCTCCTGCAATTTTTTTTTCGTATTCTCCAATTTGAAGATACGAGTCTTTGCCGAATTTGTTTCATTCGACACAATTTAAATCAACGCAATATACACGTCTACATTTTTTTATCTACGCTTACGCTTATAAAAAGCTTTTCTTTTATTTATTTGATTGGCGCATGTGATTAGTTTTTTTAGCAATTCTCATGCCATCGTCGATAATAATTATAGATTTATGCTTGCTAAAATATTTCAGAATGAAATATCATTCCTTATATTTAATTAGACACGAAAAAAAGAAAACTTTTACAGATTTTTTATTTTTGTTTTAGACTTCGTCTTGAGTTGAAATGGAAATTCCTGATTTTGTTCATTTTTACACTTATAAAAAATCAGGAATAATTAGATGCAGCATTTGTTTATATAGTGTTTATTCTGTATTTTGAAAACATTTTTCACTATATTTTCTCCACAATTGCCAGCACATATTCTTTGACAAACGATCCTCACGAAGACATTCTCCTAAATTGTCATCCCATTCCAATCGACAGGATCGCACACCATCACCTCTATCTGTGTCACAACGCCAGAAGCACGGCTCAATACATCCATCATATACATCTGATGGTCCCCCAAACTGATCTCCTTTTGATTTTTGAGCCTTTTGCTTTTCAGTATAATCTTCACAATTGACCTGACATTTCATTAAACACATGTATGGATCAGCAGCTGATGCTGATTGAAAACAAAAACATGTAAAAAAGCACAAAAAAAGTGTGATTCCAGCCCATTTCGTCATTGATTGATGAACTGTTTTGTTCATTAATGATTTCAACATACTGTACCTCCTATACTTTATATTTTCAAAATTTGTCAATTTTTATAACACGTTTTTTTTGTAATATCCATTAATTTTTCAAATATTCATATTATCACCTGACAATAACCTCATTTTCCTCATCCTTGATTTGAAACATTGAGGTATTTTTGTTGTAGGGTTAATAAAACGTTTTTTTTATAACCAAACCAGTCTCTGGCACTATCCGAACATATGTGAATGACTTGATGGTCATCGAAAAATGTGACTTGCAATGAATATTCCGCTTTCCAGGCTGATGGTTCAAAAAGAATCTGCATCTGATCTGATTCGCTCTTGATAAACCTTGAATTTTTTTCAGCATGAAGGATGAAGGTTAACAACTCTAAAGACCCATTTCTATCATTGTAATAAGGAAGTTCAATACATTTATTTTTTTTTTCATTCGGGCAATCAAGTGAAAGCAAGTTATCTTGTTGGCATTGTTGTGTGTGTTGTGATAGATTTATTGGATTCTCAGGAGCGCTGCTACATGCGCACAGATAAATACATATAAAAAGCGAAAAGCTGTAAACTTTCAATCTAATCACCTTATCGGTTTTTGTTGAATTTATTCATTAAATCCTGAATCGTCGGTGAATTGCTTTGATTTTTCTTCGTCGTTCTTTTCAAGGATTTTTTATTTCGGGTATGATCACTTGATCCATTTTCTTGGAGCGCTTTTATTGATAATCCGACTCTGGATCGTTTCAGATCAATCTCTTTCACCAACACTTTGACAATATTCCCAACTTGCACAACTTTTCTTGGATCGTCAACCCATTTATTAGAAAGTTCGGAAATATGAACAAGTCCATCTGCTTTCAGACCAATATCAACAAATGCACCAAAATTGGCAACATTTGATATCCGACCTTCTATTGTCATGCCTTCTTTCAAGTCTTCGATCGTGCGAATGTCATCACGCCATTTTGGTGCTTTAAATTCAGGTCGTGGATCTCGTCCGGGTTTGAGTAATTCGTCTCTGATATCAGCCAAGGTATATTCTCCAACACCATTGGATTCATCAAGAAACTGTTTGAAATCAATTTTTTTGACATTGTCTGGATTTCCCACCAGGTCATCAAGAGACATTTCCATCAATTCTGCCATTTTTTTTACAAGTCCATAACGCTCTGGATGGACAGCAGTTGTATCCAGGATATTAGATGCGCCCAAAATTCGCAAAAAACCAGCAGATTGCTCGAATGTTTTGGGGCCTAGACCTTTAACATTTAAAATATCTTTTCTCGCGCGAAAAGGCCCCATTTCATTTCTTGTTTTGATGATTTCTTTCGCAATGCGATCAGAAAGGCCGGAAATATATTTCAATAAAGATGCGGATGCTGTATTCAATTCAACGCCAACTGTATTAACTGCCTGTTCAACAGACAAGGCGAGCTCTTTTTCAAGGGCTTTTTGATTGACATCATGTTGATACTGACCCACACCCAAAGATCGGGGGTCAATTTTTACAAACTCAGACAGCGGGTCTTGCATACGTCGTGCAATTGATACAGCCCCTCGAATAGCAACATCTAATTCGGGCAATTCTTCGCGCGCCACCTGTGATGCGGAATATACTGATGCGCCAGTTTCGGGAACGATTGCAACAATAATATCAATTAACCCGGCTTCCTTTACAATGCGTTTAACAAAAGATTCAGTTTCACGACTTCCTGTCCCATTACCAATGGCAATTGCTTTGACTTGATGATTTTGAATCATTTGAAGAATTGTTTTCGTTGCGTGTTCTATTCGTTCATTGGGTGGGATGGCATAGATGACGCCTGTATCGAGAATCTGTCCGGTGGTGCCAACGACTGCCATTTTGCATCCTGTTCGATAGCCAGGATCAAGTCCCATAACTACTTGTTGTCCATAAGGAGGTTGCATGAGCAAAGATTTTAAATTGGTTCTAAATACAGAAATGGCTTCCTGCTCTGATTTTTCCTGAAGCTCATGTCTGATTTCATTGGAAATTGAGGGCCTGAGCAAACGTTTATAGGCATCGGCAGATGCTTCAGACACCTGCTGTCCACAGGGAGAATCTAAGGGGCATGCCCAGTAATTTTTCAGCGCCTCCAATTCTGTTTCATCATCTATTTTAACCGAAGAAATCAGGTAACCTTCACGTTCACCACGAAGAATTGCAAGCATCCGATGTGAAGGAACTTCACAGGCGTGTTGACTAAATTCAAAATAGTCTTGATAATCCTTTCCAGCTTCTTCTTGGCCAATAAGCACGTGTGCTTCCAGCGTCGCATCTCGCATCATCGTCTTTCTCAAATGGGTGCGATTATCCGCAGATTCGGCAAAGATTTCTGCGAGTATATCTCTTGCGCCGGCAAGGGCATCAGCGATATTTTCAACACCTTTTTCCGAATCAATATATTTTTCGGCAAGCTTTTCTGGTAATTCATCAGAAGTTGCACCAGCAAGAAGTTCTTCTGAAAGCGGCTCAAGACCTTTCTCACGTGCTATCTGCGCACGAGTTCTACGTTTGGGCTTATAAGGCAGATAGAGATCTTCCAAAAGCTGTTTTGTTCTGGCGCGACGTATTTCACTTTCAAGCTCTTCTGTTAACTTGCCTTGCTCTTCTATGCTTGACAGGATCGTATCCCGTCGTTGTGCGAGTTCAATAAAATATTCTCGTTGTCGGGCAATAATTTCGAGTTGCTCATCTAATAATGAACCCGTTGCTTCTTTTCGATATCGGGCAATAAATGGTATTGTCGCACCTTCTGCTAGCAAGCGATCTGTTGCAACAATCTGGTCGCCCTGGCAGGATGCTGTTGCCGCTATTTCTTCGATAAATTGTTGTTCAATGTGTTTGTAATTATCCATATATATTTCCTTGTTTTCGGAATCATGGCTGCATGAATGGCAAATTTAGGTTTGCTCATGCTATTGTTTCTGACATTCAACGACTTCAAACGTAACACGCCGTTGTGTTGCATTTTTGAAGGTTGCATGTTGATGATCAATTGGAACTGATGCTCCAAGTGCCTTTATTTGCATTTGATAGTGACGAAGTCCCAAACTTAAAAAATAGGCCATCACAGATTGTGCTCGTTTGAAGGAGACAGTCATGTTATTCTTTTTTGAACCAACATGATCTGTATGTCCTTGTATTTCGATGCAGATATGATTTTTTTTGATTATTTCTACAAAAGATGCCAGCTTTTTTTCTTGTTTACGTGTCATAAATAATTGATTTTTCGAATAAAACAAAGCTGGTAATTGCCAACATCCTTTTTCATTAACAGGGGCGCCTTTGTATGTGTTGTTACATTGATCAATTCCTTCGAATACGCCATCATTATCAGTGTCTTTTGGACATCCTTTCGCATCGACCCATGCACCTGATGGGGTATTATGACAATGGTCTAATTTATCAGGGACGCCATCATGGTCATGGTCATAAAGCGGCTGTAAAAAGAAATCTTGTACAAAGTGTTTAAGATTATTATAGGATAATACTTGCTCTGCATGTATACATTGTATTCCAGGATGCAAAGAAGTCAATATCCGAGCTAAATCCCCTGTTCGTTCCTTTGGTCCGACTTGTATGCAGCATACTGAAATCTGTTGCCCATATTTGTTGATTAGAGGTTGAAACGCTTTTTTCACTGAGTCATGATTCATTTCAAAATCACTGATCACAATTAAGCCTTTTTTTCCTTTATATAATCGAAATTCTTTTCTGATTTCAAGAATTGCTTTCTTTAATGGTGTTTCTCCACCAGGATTAATTTTTTTTAACTGATTGATATCCAATTTTGCATGATCATATGGTGTAATGTGAAATAGGTGTCGTGTTTTTTTGCAAAAATGACAGGAACCTGTTCCCAAAACATGAAACCCGATGGGCACTTTGATTGTTGACAGTGATGCATTGATATGATGAAGCGTTAAAATTGCTGTTTTAAATTTTTCCTGTCCCATATATGGTTCTATCATGGAGATGGACGTATCTAGTATGATAACTAGTTGATCAAGTTTTCGTTCTAATGTCTTATTTTGTAATTCTTTATAAAAGTCATAAGGTTTAAATGTCGCCGGATTTATTGAACATCCAGTATATACGATGACAAGACACAACAGTATCACTAAATAAAATAAGATAAATAATGAAATAAGCTTTTTCAATTTATGCTACCATTCAAGTCTATAACTAGTTTGATTTAATGAGAAAAGCATAGAAAATATAAATAATATCAAAGGATATCACAATGATTATTCATGTCAACAAAAATATGTATATCCCATAGCAGATTGAGATCAATCTGGTAAAAAAATCATGGTGTAGGCCGCTTTTTTGGCCACAATATCCAGGCTAACAGTGTTAAATAGATTGAAATGAATAGACCAATCAAGAAAAGTGCAATCAAGACTTTTGCCATGTCGCTTTGTGATAAAGCGATGCTGATTTGATATCCAATCCCGGATTCAGCGGAAAGAAATTCTGCCACTATTGTGCCGACCATTGCCAGTGTTGCACTTCCTTCAATAACAGTCAGGATTTTTTTTTGATGTTCATATGCCCGAATTCGAATTTCTAGATCCCAGGATAATGTATTTGTAACATAATAGAAATGTTCGATATCTGGTACAGGTTCTGTAAAAACACCGACAAATGTCAGGAGTAGGGGAAAGTAACAAATCATTGATGTAATCAAGAGGCGTGGTAATAATCCATCACCCATCAAAATAAAAATGATCGGTGCAATGGCAACGACCGGGTATGATTGAACCTGATACGCTCCAGCTTTAATAATGATGCCCACAAAAGAATTTATACGACCCAAAATACCGATCAAACAGGCAAGTATAATGGATAGCATATGCCCCATGATCGCAATTATCATGGATTCAATTGTTGCACGAAAATAAATGGGGAATATCCGGTTTGCTGTAGTCATAATTTCAGTAAATGCAGGGATAACGTAATTTGATAACCCGAGGCTGTGCTTGATGGCAAAGAGGATTGTTAAGGCACTAATATATAAAATAAGAAAATGAATGATTCGATTATGTCGCATGGACAATCTCCAGCATATTTTCTTTCAATTTGTCTGGATCAATTGAATGATTGTTGCGAAGGTTTTGTCCTTTGAAATGAATGGTTTGTGGAGAATGGATAACCGAACGAAGTACCACAATCTGATTGCAATATTTGCATATTTCACGAACATGATGAGATATATAAATAAATAGTTTTTCCGGAAATTGTTCTTTGATGAACAGAATTATTGTTTCCCGCATGCTTTCATCAACATTGGCCAGACTTTCATCCATGATGAGTACCGGATGCGACTGCAATAGATATCGAATTAGATTCACGCGATTTTTTTGTCCCAAAGACAGTTGGGAAAACTTTGATTTAAAGCACTGTTCAATACCAAATAAGGACATCATGTGCTGCCAATCTTCTTTCTTGTGCGCTGGTAGAATACTATCGAAATGCATTTGAATCGTTTGCCATCCAGGAAAACGTTCCTGGTTTGTCGTATAAATAATCTGTGATGAACCCGATTGATTGACTATTTTTCCGGTATCAGGTATTTGCAGTCCTGAGATGATTTGGGCCAAAGTTGATTTTCCAACACCGGATTCTCCGAATAATGCATGAAATCCAGAGCCATTAAATTCAAATGTGATGTCATTGAATATCTGTTGTTTTTTTGGGTATGAAAAAGATATGTTTTTACATTGAATATTCATTCTCGTTAGTTGTTTTGAGTCTTTAAATGTATGCATGATTCAGGAAATAATAATAATCATTATGGCACGAATAAATAGAATCCGCAGGAATTCTAAAAACAACCGGGATATCATAATTGATCTGACCGGTCAAAAAAATTGACCTGTCAGATCAAGAAGGAGTTATCCATTCTTTTGTTCGAAGTTTTTCATAAAATCAACTAACGCTTCAATGGATTTCATTTCACAGGCATTGTATATAGAAGCCCGACACCCGCCAACAGATCGATGCCCTTTAAGACCACCCAGACCATTTTCAAGTGCTTCAGCAACAAATCGCTTTTCCAAATCCTCAGTTGGTAACCTGAACGTTACATTCATCAGAGAGCGACTTTCAACATCAGCAGTGCCACGATAAAAACCCTTGTCAGACATAAGATCATAAAGTAAGTTGGCTTTTCTGACATTTAAATCATGAATTGATTCTAATCCACCAATCGTATCTTCTAGCCATTCTAAAACGAGTTGAACTGTATAAATTGCAAAACATGGCGGAGTGTTATATAAAGAGTTTTTTTGTGAATAAGTGGTATATTTTAGCATTGATGGAAGATTGTCAGGCACTTTTTCTATCAAATCTTTTCTGATGATTACCATACAAACGCCGGCAGGACCTAAATTCTTTTGCGCCCCGGCGTAGATCAAACCAAAAGGTTTCATGTCTATAGGGCGGCTGAGTATATCAGACGACATGTCAGATATAATTGGGATACCATTCGTATCTGGGAATTCATGCCATTGTGTCCCTTTAATGGTATTATTGGATGTAATATGCACATAGACAGAATCTGAGGAAAGATTCAGATCTTTGGGGATATATGAAAAATTTCGATCCTCTGATGACCCGGCAATAGAAACTTTCTTATTTAACGTATTGGCTTCTTTGATTGCTTTTGTAGACCATGTTCCTGTATTGACATAATCCGCAGTTTTGCCTTCAGGTAAAAAATTCATAGGGATCATTGTAAATTGAAGGCTGGCGCCTCCTTGAATAAAAAGAACATCATAGTTATCATCAATTTTTAACAAGCGCCGTGTTCGTGTTTTGGCATCATTGATTACATCATCGAATGCTTTTGAGCGATGACTGATTTCTGTAATTGACATGCCGGTATTCTGATAATTCAGAAATGTACTTTGAATCTTTTTCAAAACCGGCAATGGCAATGTTGCAGGGCCTGGATTGAAATTGTGAATCCGATTGTCCATTCTTACTTCTCTAACCTTTCTACTCGATTCACATAAGTTTGGAAGAAAAAACTTGAGTTGGGTTAGATCCGGAAACTTACATGAGCCAAGTTTTATATTGTTAATTATTTTACTTGATGTAGACTAAATCAAGCTTTTCCAATAAAATAATCCAACAATATACCCTTTTTTTTATTACAATGTCAAGACATAATATTAAATTAAAGGTTGCTTATACTGATGAAGTCTCATTAAGACTTGATATATATTTTGCCATCACCTGATGGACTGCATGATAAGGTGTATAGCGAGATTCGCTGATGTCCTTTTCGACTTGTGGTAAGATTGATTTTACCGCTGGGTGTTGGAAAAACATATTTTTTAATTGATTTTCAATCAAAGAATAAAACCATTGTAGAGCCTGTTTTTTTCTTTGTTCAAAAAAATACCCAGATGTTTTTGTCATTTGACAGAAAGACATGATGACATCCCATATGGTATCAATTCCTTCACCCGTCACAGATGAACAGGTATATGCATGGGCATGCCATCCCGGAATGGTTGGTTGAAGATAATGCAGGGCACGTTCGAATTCGTTTTTCGCAAATTCAGAACGTGTTTTGTTGTCTCCATCTGACTTGTTGATCAAAATGGCGTCTGCCATTTCCATAATGCCTTTTTTGATACCCTGAAGTTCATCGCCTGCATTTGCCAGCATCAGTAATAAAAAAAAATCCACCATTGAACGAACTGTAATTTCACTTTGTCCAACGCCCACAGTTTCAATAAAAATGATATCAAACCCTGCGGCTTCGCAAATCATCATTGTTTCACGGGTTTTTTGAGCCACTCCGCCTAAGGTGCCGCTTGAGGGTGATGGACGAATAAAGCATCGGCGGTCTCGGGATAGTTTTTCCATTCGCGTTTTATCCCCTAATATGCTGCCACCTGTCCGGCTGCTACTTGGATCAATGGCAAGGACCGCAATGCGATGCCCTTTTTCTAATAGTAAACATCCCAAAGCTTCTATAAATGTGCTTTTACCTACGCCAGGCACACCTGTTATGCCCACCCGAATAGATTGACCCATATGTGAAGTCAGTTGATTCAGAATTGTTTGCGCCATCTCTCTATGTTGGTTTGAGTTGCTTTCAACCAGAGTAATTGCACGGCCAAGGACTGAACGTTCCTGATTTAAAATACCTTGAATGTAATCATTTTCAGTTAATTTTTTTCTTGGAATGCTTTTTATTGGGGGCTGATGTATTGATTGATATGCTGGATTGCCATCATGTGCATCCGATACGCCTGGAATAATACTTGAAGAATATGCTTTGTTGTTATCTCCTTGAGCCCATTCCGGTTTTTTTGGGGATGCATCACTCATGATAGGCCTACATGCTTACTAAGATATACCAATAAGAGACCAATTATCATCATGCCAAAACCGAATCCTCTAAGCGACTCATCAGGCGTATCAATTAACTGAGAAATCCAGGTTTTTAGTTTTTCCGGAGATAAAAACCAGGGCGCACCTTCAATGATCATTATCACGCCTATGACATATAATAAAAAGCCCATAAGATTTCCATATCGTAGTCATTATTTGAAAATTGAAATAAAATGCAGAGACAGTCAATATCGTGTCCCTAAAGTACGATTAAGAAATTCTCCTTAGTTGCCATAATAGCCATTAATTAAATTGTCCTCAAATTTGTCCAATTGTCCAGTTTCTTTTAACTTTTTCAAGCCTTTGTTAATAATTTCAATTTTTCCAGGGCTATCTTTGCTTTTTTTGGTCGCGAAAAAGTGTGCTGTATTTTCAAGCACAATTTTCGGATTATTTGTGATCAGTGCCTGTTGAGATGATGGGAATTCATTTTGCAAAATCCAGTATCCAACGCCCAGATCACTAAGCATAACATCTATTCTTCTTTTAAGTAACTTTTTTAAGCCTGATATATCGGTAGGTGAGCTATCGAGCTTAAATCCATATTTCTTTGCTGCATAATTAAATTTATCTCCATAGGTGTAGCCGTGTGTTACACCTATTTTATACTTTTTTAGATCTTCTAGCGTATTCCATTCAACAACTTTGTCTTTTCGGTGGAAAAGGACTGTTGTAGATGAGCTAACTGAATCGCTTACATAAAATTCTGATTTACGCTTTTTATTCAAATACCAAACTGCAGTGCCATCAAATTTACCTTGCTCTGCCATTACATAGGCACGTTTCCATGGGAGAAACTTGTATTCTACCTGATAATCTTGAAGCTTGAAAGCTTCAGAAATAATGTGAAGGGAATACCCGAAATGTTTCATTTTTTGGGATGTATACGGTGGCCATTCACCCGTACTGATCACAATCTTTTGTTGTGTAAATCCATAGCTTTGAAACAATATGAATAAAATAAACATTGATAAAAATAAGATACGTTTCTTCATTTTAAATAATCCTCCTAAATTTTTAAGCACCCTTCAAATTAATCGAAAGAGACGTCCGGAAGTGTGTCTTCAAGCAGAGAAAGGTCTCTAAATTCTTTAACATTAAGCACCAATAAATGTTTGTAATTTTTGTGCTTGGAGACTTACTGCTGTGAGTCTCTAATTCAGACAAACTGTTCTGGAAAAAGTGTTATCTGGAATATGAAGGGTTCCAAAGTTTTTTTTTATAATTCAATAGCATAATATACGAAAAGGACAAACAATTTTTTTTCCGAATTTAAAAAATTATTGGCATTCTTAATATTTGTTGAAATGTCGTTAACACTTTTTCAAAGATTGAGACAAAAAACATGAATATTGCGTAATACTGAATCCCATTCAGAGGGACTATCACTGAGAGACACGGCCACACCCATCTCGCACTAGGAAAAAACAAAGTTGTATAAATGGATAGATTATGATAATGAAAATTCTTATGTTCATGCAAATTATTGGGCCTTGTTCTAACTCTTTCTTAATCCAAAATATATTTGTGCCAGGTTAAGAACAAGAATACCAATTGACCGAAACGATGATCAAGGTCATTAAAAGCGTATTCAAAAAAAGGAGATTAAAATGTTGAGCCCTATTGAAAATGATCAGTACAAAAAATATCTTTCCGCGTTAGTCAATGGAAAAAGACGTGTATGTTATGAAATTGTTGATCATACAAAAAAAAAGATGACCTCCATGACAGACCTTTATACACATTTATTTCAGAAGAGTCTATATGAGGTGGGAAAGTTATGGGAATTTAATCATATATCAGTCGCTGTTGAGCATGCGGCAACTGCAATTACAGAAACGTTAATGAATAATGTGTATGCTGATATTGAACAATTAAATAGTACAAACTATCGTGTTTTAATTGCAAGTGTTCCAAATGAATACCATCAGATTGGCGCAAAAATGGTTGCAGATATTTTTGAAATCAATGGTTGGGATGCATGGTATCTGGGTGCAAATACGCCTACAGTGGATGTTATTCGCCTGGCAAATGATATTAAACCTCACATAATTGCACTATCTCTCAGTGTTTACTTTCATATATCTGAATTGATTGCCATGATTCAAACAATTCAAAACAATATTTCACGTTGTCAGATTATTATTGGGGGACAGGCCTTTAATCACAACAATGGTGAAGCGTTTGCCAATCAATTCTCAGGAGTTGATTATATCAAATCTTTGGATCAGCTTGAACAATACATTAAATCATATCAAAATGAAGAGATAATAAAAAAATGAATAATCAACAATTAATTGATATTGCACCCGATTTATCCACCATATCCGGAAATCATATTGCAGAATTGGCAGAAAAGATGGAGATCTTGGTTGCTGAAATGAATCATAATATGTGCAAACGATCAGATATTAAATCATTGGTGGGAAATGATAATATCAGCATGATGAAAGAGAACCATGCAAATCATTTACGATTTGTTCATTCACTTCTGGAACAATACAACAAGCAAATATTAGTTGATACTGTTGCATGGGTTTATCGTTCATATCGATCTCGTGGATTTCAAGTGAATTATTGGGCAGTACAAATAAATACTTGGATTGATTTATTCAAAAAACACTTGTCTGAAGACGCGTTTGAATCCATATATCCATTATACGAATGGTTTCGTATGACAGTACCTCATTTTTCGCAAATATCTGATGAAGAAATGAACGAGGCGCAACCTGTATTATGTATACATAAAATAGCAGAGAACAATGATTAAAAAGAACATTGATTTTATTGAATTATTTTTGGAAAACGCGACAGGCGTTTATATCGGCCTTTTTGATCTAAATGGAACGCTGATATATGCCAATCAGGGCATGAATGATGTTTTAGATTCCTGTGTTGAAAAGTCGGTTCAAGCTTTTTCAAATCCATCTTTTCAAGATTTATTCGTATTACCAGTTCAAAATGAACCTGTTTTTTCCGGAATCATTACATTGGGTCAAGAACCACCATTTCAATCCTTTCTTGGAATGGTTTATCGATTGCCTGATCACATTCTCATCTTAGGAGACATTGATGCAAAAGAATTAGTGTTACTTAACAATGAAATATCTAAGTTAAATCAAGATCTTAACAATACGCAACGCGCTTTGGTGAAAGAAAAAAAGTACTTAAAAAAAACACTGGCTGAACTTAAAGAAACCCAGGCAATGCTTGTTCATTCCGAGAAAATGAGTGCTTTGGGGCGAATGGTTGCTGGAATTGCGCATGAAATAAACAATCCTGTTTCCTTTATCATCAGTAATATGACTCACCTGAAATCGGCTTTTGATGACTTTGAACTCGCATTTAATGAATTGGCAAAAGTGCAAAAGGACGAGGTGGACATATCTGCTATTCGAGAAAAGTATGACCTTGATTTTTTGTCTGAAGACACTTCAGACATGATTCATGCCTGTAAAAATGGGCTGGAGCGCGTCAAAAAAATTGTTGAAGATTTACGAAGTTTTTCTCGACTTGATGAAAATGACCAAAAAAGTGTTCCATTAAAAGAGTGTATTGATAGTGTTATCAATATTGCCAAAACAGAAGTAAATAACGCAAAAATTGAAATTGAGTGCCAGTATGATTCAAATCCTGTAATTAATTGCAATCCAGCTGAATTGAATCAAGTGTTTATGAATATTTTGATGAATAGTATTTATGCCATGCCAGATGGTGGAAAGTTTCGAATTCATATTTCAGAAAATGAACAATTTGTTCATTTATCGTTTTCAGATACAGGTACGGGCCTGGAGGAAAAAATTAAGGGCAAGATATTTGATCCTTTTTTTACAACCAAACCTGTTGGGCAAGGGACTGGTCTGGGACTTTTTCTTTCTAGAAAAATTATCGTAGATAAACATCAAGGCTCGATTAAGGCCCAATCAGGTGAATCTGGCGGCACAACAATACATATTTATTTACCCAATCACGAACCTAGTGGTAATAAATTGCCATAGATATAGCAAAGGCTAAAAAAAATGATAAAAACAGATAACACATTGCTGGTTGTTGATGATGAAGCAGAAATTTTAAAAGCAATGCGACGTCAATTTCGAAAAAAATACCAGGTTATTGTAGCGGATAATGCATCCACTGCAATAAATATTTTGTCAAAAGAGGATGTACAGGTCATTATTTCAGATCAGCGAATGCCTGAAATGACAGGCACTGAAATGTATCGTATTATCAAAAGGCAGTATCCGGATGCTGTTCAGATTATACTAACTGGTTATTCGGATATTCAAGCTGTTATTGATGCGATCAATCAAGGTAATGTTTTTCACTATCTTACGAAACCCTGGAAAATTGATGAATTAGATAATGTTGTTGAAAAAGCCTTTCAAAGATTTAAGCTGATTAGTGAAAACAAACAATTATTGAATGAATTAAAAGAAACCAATCAAAAATTGGAAAAAGAGATCCATGAAAGAAGAGTCATTGAAAATGAGTTAATAAATCATCAGAAACGCTTGGAATTTGAAGTTGATAAACGAACCGCAGACTTACAACAAATGAATAATGATCTTATTGTTGCGCGAGACCTGGCTGAAAAGGCCAACAAAAGTAAGAGTATCTTTCTTGCCAATATGAGCCATGATATTAGAACGCCCATGAATGGGATTATTGGTATGGTTGATATTCTCAAAGAAACATCCCTGTCTCAAGATCAGTATAATTATCTTGATATAATTAGTGCGAGTGCAGATACCCTTTTGGGATTAATTAACGATATCCTTGATTTTTCTAAAATTGAAGCCAATCAGTTAATTTTGGAATGTGTTGATTTTGATCTCAACACAATTGTAAGGCAAACGATTGATCTTTTATCTTTAAAAGCAAAAGAGAAAAATATCGATTTGATATATTCCATTGCCCCTCAGACACCCACTTCTCTCGTAGGCGACCCTGTCCGGATTCAACAAATACTGTACAATCTAATTGGAAATGGGATCAAATTCACCGATTTTGGTGAGGTCAATGTGAATATATCTGCTGAGCAAACGAAAAGTCCTGTTATACTGAAGTTGATTGTTAAGGATACAGGTATTGGTATTTCTGATGAACAATTGAACAAGCTATTCAAACCATTTACACAGGCAGATCAATCAATCAATCGAAAGTATGGTGGGACGGGACTGGGATTAAGTATAACAAGGCAACTTATTGAGATGATGGGAGGATATATTGAGGCTAAGAGCCAGTTATATGTTGGCTCTGTTTTTACAGCGACCATCCATCTCGAAAAACCGAGAAACATGGCTTCTGGCTTGAATGATCGCTTGAACACAGATAAACCGAAAGCAACTGATTTCGTTATTCAATCGGCAAGTAAGTTGATTAAAGAAAAGGAACTGCATGTATTATTTGTTGAAGATACACCGGTCAATCAAAGAATTGGCAATATATTTCTTAACAAACTGAACTGTACAATAGATGTTGCAAATGATGGGGCAGAAGCAATTTCAAAACTGAAAAAAAACAAATATGATCTTGTTCTTATGGATATCATGATGCCCAATTTGGATGGGATCTCTGCCACAAAAGAGATTCGTGCCAATCATTCTCCAGTACTCGATCGTAATGTGCCAATTATTGCGATGACAGCCAGTGCCATGAAAGGAGATAGAGAAAAGTGTCTGGATGCCGGCATGAATGATTATTTGCCCAAACCTGTAAAATTTGAATCTTTGACAAAAATTTTGTATAAACATTTTTGTCAAAATGATTCCACTCAATAACAACAGAAAGGGTAAAATGCTGTTATTCCCAAAAAGTTCAAAAAGTTAATCAGAGTCATCTTTGTTCATTATTTCTTCATACAAAAGTTCTTTACGAATGCTATTCGCTCTGCTCTTTAACTTATTGATTTCATTGTAAACCTGCTCGATCAGCTCGTCACGATTTTCCAGGGTAAATAGATCTGTATGAATTGGTTTACCAAAAAGAACAACAATTGGACCTGCGCCATGGTTAATCCATCCGGGTGGTAATATTTCATTTGTTCCTGAGATAGCTGCGGGAAATATTGGAACCTTTGCTTTAATGGCTAAGTGAAATCCGCCCTTTTTGAATTTTTGTAATTTTCCATCTCGGGATCGTGTACCTTCAGGAAAAACATAAATTCGCTTGCCATCTGCAATGCTTTGAGCCGCTTTTTCCAAACTTCGGAATGCATTTGCCCTGTTACTTCTGTTAATATATATATGCCCCATCGCCCAAAGGCTCTGACCAAAAATTGGAAAATAAAACAATGTATGCTTTACCAAAAAATGTAAGGGATAATTTTTTGAAAGATATATAAATGTGGGGGGGTCCAGATGACTTTCATGGTTGGACATTAATACCCCTCCTGATATATTTTCTGTAATATTTTCAATTCCTTCAGTGTGTACCTTGCTGATGCCGGCAGCTTTCATTAATCCATAAGACCAGTATCTAGAAATGGGCCACCAAAAGCGACCCGAAGTGTCTCCCAGCAATGCCACAATCATAGCTGCTGCTGCTGCTATGGTTGTTCCGACAATGCCATATAAATAGGTTAATATCGTTGTAATTATCCAACGCATTAGTGAGCGATCCTTTTCATCAGTTCAATGATATCCGCCAGACCAAATTGATGATCTCCATTTAAATCCATATGAGGAAGACAGAATTGGCTGGCAGATAAATCTGTTAATGTTTGAATGAGCATTTGTTGTTCATTGCGATCAATGCCAATCAATTGATAATTATACAATATATTGCTTAACACATTATTGTCAATATAACGATACTCTGCACCTTGTAATTCAGTTCCTTTTGACTGGATCAGGCTTGGTGATATATTGATATAATTGTTACTGGCTGCTGTTGTTCGAAAAATAAGGAACCCTATTATATTGGTTTCAGAGTCGGTGGACCATAATAGTTCTATGCTGCTTTGTTGTGGGATCGCTTGAAAACTGATATAGCTTTCATTTAAGTCCTGATTGCGAGCAACCAGATTGAGATACCCGTACTGAACGCCAAAACCAGATTGAAATTTGGGAGGCAACTCAGGATATTCAATTCCTGGTGCGGTTTCACGATAAAGGCTGTTTGTGTTGGAAAGAACAAAAAGTTTATTTTCGCTTTTATCCCAAATTTTAAATGTTATGATATCACCAACATTTGCACCATCCTTAATCGGAGTTTCACTGTCATTGGCATATGCGTTAACAAAATAGTATCCCTGATAGTTATCGCCTATACGACATGCGCCAATTAATAGGCTATTATTGTTGTTATCAGCAACAAAAACACCCAATTCATCCTGGTTATTTTCAAGATTTCCAATTTCAAATGAAACTTTACCAATATATTGATGATACGTATTGGAGGTTGTAAATCCTGTAAAATAAGTCGTTTTAGCAAATATGTCTGGTATTATGAAAAAAACGATGGCAAAGAATGTAAAGATTTTTATTGACAGTTTCATAATAATTCCTCAATAAGCGTTTCCGCTTGCTAGAAATTGAAATAGCAATCAGAATAATCATAAAGCACAGGATACCTTTATCATTTATGGTTGGAACTGAATATTTTGCATTCGTTTCTGAAAGATTGTCAAGAAAGGCAAGGTGAAGATAGCCATATTGTTCCAGGTGAGTTGCCTGAAAAGCAGGTGGCAGGTTGGGTTGTGTAAGGCCATTCGCCAGTTCAATAGACATCTGATTATGAGAAATGGTTCGTTCAAGTTTGTCCTGACTGCTCCAAATTTTGAAAATTAATTCATCACCAGGTTTTGCACCATCCTTTTGAGGCGTTTGTGCGTCATCTCCATAAATACTAATTAAATAGAAATTATCAACAGTATTTCCAACGGTTGTTTTACCAACAATCAATTCTCCATCATTGTCATTATTAACAAAAACAGCGACTTCATCTGAACCATTTACAGGATCATTGTTGTTGATTGACAGTTTTCCAGCAAAGTGAATCCAGGAATTTGTGGGGGTGATATCAGAAAAATGGGATGCGGCAGCATCGGTCAGCGGAAGGATCTGTACGAGTATCGCTAAAATGAATAATAATTGTCTGTTCATATTGGTACCTGATCGTTACAATCGTTCCAAAATTTGTGTAAAAGATTCAGAAATGCTCTGGATCACTTTCATATGATTTTCTGACGCCTTTAAACTACAGGCTTCATCGGCAAATTCAGGAACAACCAGTTTGTGAACATTTACTGGCTGACCTATTCCCATTTCATTATACATATATTGTTGAATCTGTTCCAAATCCTGAATTACTGGATAAAGGTTATCAGTTTTTATTCCCAATGGATGCTGCAAAACTTTTTCGAGCATGGTAGATGTCAATCCCAATTCACTGCCGGGATCAAAAAAATTGACACCAATCTGCGCTGATGTTCGCGGTTTGCTTTTAATAAACAGGCCTGAGCGAACCAATAAATTTGTGAATTCTTGGACAGCTTGGGGAAAATCATTAATTAGTTGGCGTTGAATGGCAACAACACAGCAGGGATGATAATCCCATATTTCACTCGACAAATACATCAATTCCGCACTTCCATCACTGATTGCTTTTGAGCCCATTGGTTCCGCGACCATGAAACCCGCTACTTCCTTATTGTGAACAATTAATTCCGGCATCTTGACTGGCGGTACAACTTCAAAAAAAACATTGGCTGCAGGATTGTCTGAAAGGCCAGGATTCAACCCAATTTCTCGCATAAACATGAAAGCCAGCATGTGATGGATTGATAACAAATGTGGAATGTAAAATATTTTGTTTCGATACATATCACGCAGCTGTTCAGAAGACTCCTCATTTTTTTTTCGAACACATATACTTCCATTTTTGTGAGCATATAAGATGACATTGATGGGAATTTCATTTGTAAATAAATCCATTGCAATTGGGGCTAAAACGAATGCAGCTTCAACATCACCGGTTTCCAATGAATTTTGAACGACATTCCAGCTCGCTGAACATTGTGTCTCTAGTTCAAAATATTGAGGAACGATTTTTTTAGAGTCAATTAAATATTTGAGTACAGCCAGTATAAGGTGATCAGTAATTTGAATATGGGAAACTTTGATTCGTAATTTTCCAGACTTCGTGATCCGGGGTTCAAATACCTGTTGAGATGAATTTGAGACTTTATTTCCAAACAATACATGATTGATCACCTTTTTTAATTCTTTGCTACTGAATGGTTTTACGAGGTAGGCATTTGCTCCAGCTTCAAGGGCTTTTTTAGTGGATAATTTTTCACCCTGAGCTGTTGCCATAATAAATGGGACGGTTTTAGAAATACTTGTTGTTCGAATCCATTTTAATAATTCATAACCGGTTTTTTCTGGCATGTTCCAATCGCTGATAATCAGGTCAAAAGGTCCATAGCGTGCTATTTTTTCTATTGCATCACTGCCATTTTCTGCTTCAATAATTTGATTGTAACCCAGTTCTTTTAACATTGCCACAGACATTCTGCGAACAGTTCTGGCATCTTCGACAAATAATATTTTTTTTTGTTTTTCCACAATATTTTATCCTTTTTCACGTTCAAATCGTTCTTGGGCAATTTTGTTTTGGTGAATCGGATTATTCAAGTCATTTTGTCATCAATATACCTAACTATGTCCATTCTGTCATCTGAATTTTTTGGTACATATGATGGGCATATATTTTTTATACTTAATCCTAATGTATTTGTACGCCATAATGAATTTGTAGTGAATTAAAATCATTTTTCATCCGGTACCCTTTGCCAACAGTCACTTTAAAAACAGTAAAAAAATGATTTTCCATATCTTCTTCTGAAAAACCAATAGCGGTCAATGAATGACCATAAACTGCACCTGTATCAACATTAATTGCAATCATATCATCAATATCCGCATTAAATCGGTAATCACTCTGAAACTCATAAAATTTTGACTTATGTTCCTCTCCTGGCCTGGTCTTGAATTTAAGAAAAGGAAGTTCGGAGGAAATATCGTACCCATCAATTTTATTCCACATCCGATCAAGTCGATGTGTTGGGAGGTGGCCATGTACAAGAATGTAGTCATCAAAATGATCCTTTGGGTTGGTTCGGTCCCAAAGAAGTGAGTCTTCAATCCATACATTATTTTTGTTGAGCCAGGCATGGTATTCATCATAATTTTTTATGGCCAATTGCTCTGATACAGGAAAATCTTTATTTAACAGGCCATGAACGAATGCAAATTTTCTGGAACCAATTGTTTCTATATGAGATAGTTTTAAATTTTGAAAAAAATTGACGTATTTCTCTTCAAGTGCCAGTTCATCCGGATTCAATTTTTCTTCATGGTTTCCGATACTTAAACTGGGATTAAATGAAACAGCAGTTCTTTGACCGCCATTACCACGAAACCAGACATTGCCAAATCGTTGAAATAAATCTGATTGATTGATAAATTGAAGCAGTAAGTCTTCATGGTTGCCCATTAAAAAAACCTTTTCATAGGGTAAGTCGGTTAAATAATCCACTACCTGTTTTGATGATGGCCCATGATCAATATAATCACCCAGGAATATTATTTTTTCGAGTTGATACTCTGTTTGATTATGAAACCAGATAATTTTTGAAATCAATCTCGTCAAAGGGTCAAGCATGCCATGTATGTCTCCAATTGCCCATATCATAGTGCCTCCTTATATGATTAGATGATAAAATAAAGATTGAATATAACGAAACATTGTATAATTTTATATATTCAGGATTCAGAATTACTTTATTCTGAATTTGGCTGTTTGTCAAATTTCATTTATAATTTTGTTTATTTGGGATTAAAGCTGTTTCGACAAATCCAATATTAATGCTTCTAAACCACGAACATTGAGTTGGTTAAGATCTGATGCTGCTTCATCAGACATTTTGAATTTTTCGTGCCAGATTTGAAAACCAAACAAGATAAAAAAATTATCAATAAATTCACTACTGGCATGTGGCTGAAGAGAAACCTCATTGGGGTTTCGCGTGTCCCAAAGTAAACGAAGATATGATCCTTCGGATTGGTTTGCTGATAACAAAACTTTGCAAAAACTATCAATTAACTGATCGATATTCCCTGGGATCATAATATCGATAAACCATGTTGGAACGATATGGTATGCGCGGCCACTGACATGAATTTTTGGGATTTCATTTAACGTAAAAAAAACCTTGCCAAATTTTTTTCTCGATTGATAATTACAACCGATTTTAATATGATCGGTTCGAAATTTGATTCCATATATATTGAAAAAAATATTGACAATCATATCAAAATCATAGTCGGTGACCTTTGTGGGATAAAAGGCATCGTCAAAAACAGGGTTGCCTTTGGAAGAAAAAGGAATGACTTTTCCTTGATGTGTATAAAAATCTAAATATAAAAAGGTGTCATGGCTATCAACAAGTATATCCATTATATGATTACCATGCTTGTTTTGAAAAGATAGTTTGAACTGAAACAAGCTTTCGAGGCGTTTAAGTTGATGGACTAAATTCGGAAAATCTTTTTTCAGATTCTTAAAATCAAATTCTACAATCAGTTTGAAATGAGTGAATGGGATATACTGATACGTTTTTTGTTCCATTGCTGAATGGAGCGTAAAATAATTGTCCACAAATTTTTGGAATCTTGGGTATGTTTCATCAAAAACATTGATCGCCTTTCTCGAGAAGCCATCAATTTCTTCAAAACGATGGCTTTCTTTCGGACTGAGCGACGCCAAATTATCGGGATCAATAACTGTAATTAATCCTTGCAGCATGGCGGCAAGCGTTTTATAAGAAAACTGTTTTAAGGCAATGTGTGTATCCATATACCCCGAATAAGATCGATCGCCTGTAATACAAGTTTTATTCTGTTTTAGACCAAAGGAAACTTTGAAATCACCCAATTTCGATACAGGAATTTTTTCACCGGTTTCTGAAGGCAAGGCGAGTTGAAAATGATTCATCTGGTGATACCCTTGAAAGATCACCGCGCGATAACCATTATCTAATGGTTTCAAAAATGGACTGTTATATAATTGATAAAAATTAAATTTTTGAACGGAATTATACCAGAAAGTTAAGAACTCACTCACTTCTGGTTCTGATTTATGGGTGACCAATATTTTTCTTAATGTTTTGAGAAACACAATCCCATCATTTGCACCTTGGTTATTGGGCGAAATGTCTTTTAGTGCATCGGTAAAATCATATGCACAGCTTATTGATGGCATATAACCGATCAGGATAATAAAGAAAGAATAGATGATATGTTGTTTGATTCTCTGCATTGTGATGTCCCACCTGATTATGAATAATGGTTTTCAGTTTTGACACTGATAATTGTTCATGGTATTTTCGTTTTAATATACAATTTACATGCCAGTTCCATTATATCATTCGTTCATTAAGATTAAGGCTTGACAAAAAGGACGTCAATTTGTTAAACAAACAAGATTAATAAATGAAAATGTTCACATAGTGAAATGATGTGAATGATTCTTAATTATGAAAGGATTCAATGATGAATAATTTATTGAAACAATTGGCAAAGGGTGGCATATCAAAAAAATTAAGTTTCACTGTTTTGTTTGCGGTGATTATTTTTTTTGTAGGATGTGCGACTGAAACCCACAAAACTGTGGAAACAGAATCAGTCAAAACTTTCAAAACGCGATACAGCGGTCCTAAATCTACACTTGCAATCGGTAAATTTGCCAACCGCTCCACTTATATGAATGGTATTTTTTCTGATAGCACAGACAGACTGGGGTCACAGGCAAAATTGATATTAAAAACGCATTTAACACAAACAAACAGGTTTATTACAGTTGACCGGAGCAATCTTTCAAATCTGTCTCGTGAATCAAATTTTTCAGGTAAAAAACAAAAAATAATTGGTGCAACGCTTGTTGTAACCGGTGAAGTCACTGAATTTGGTCGAAAAGCGGTAGGAGACCAACAATTGTTTGGTATTTTGGGACATGGCAAGAAACAAATTGCTTATACCAAAGTTTCTATTAATATTGTTGATGTCCAGTCCTCACAGATAATATACGCTGTTCAAGGGGCGGGTGAGTATCAATTATCAAATCGGGAAATTATAGGTTTTGGTGGAACGGCCTCCTATGATGCGTCCTTAACCGATAAAGTTTTAAATCTGGCAATCATGGATGCAGTGAATAAACTTGTTGAAGGATTGGAGCGTGGCGAATGGGCTCCCATAAATTGATAATTAAATCAGCGGGTTTTGTTTTATTTCTTTTTTGTTTTGCAACAGGATGTGCGCCGAATACGCTTTTTCAATGGGGCGATTATGAAAAGTTCCTTTATAAAAGATTCAACAAACCCGGTAGTCTGACAACTCAAGAAGAAATCATATCCATTGAAAATCATTTAGAGCAAACTTATGCAAAACAGCTTTTTCCGCCTCCAGGACTTCATGCACACTTAGGATATTTATATATTTCCGAAGGCAAACGTGATCGGGCGTTAGAGCATTTTATTGCTGAAAAAAAACAATTTCCAGAATCTACGCATTTTATCAATGGAATAATTGAACGGATGAAACAATGAAAAAATTAGTAACCTGTACGATGGGTTTGATTTTGATCATTTCGATGTCATCATGTCAAATCAAACCGAAGGAACCTTATAATTATCGTCCATACTTGAAACATATGCCCGCATCTATTCTGGTATTACCGCCAGTTAATCAGTCACTGGCTGTGGCCGCGCCTTACATGTATCTTTCTATTATCAGCCGACCCATTGCAGAAAAAGGTTACTATGTATTTCCTGTGGCTGTCATTGATGCCTTGATGAAAGAAAATGGTGTGAGTACACCAGAGGATATGCATCGTATTTCCTTAAAAAAGATTGATGAAATTATCCATCCTGATGCTGTCTTATACGTTACCATTAAAGAGTGGGGGACGAAATATAAGGTGATTGATTCACAGACCATTGTTTGTGTATCAGCAAGACTTGTTGATACTGACACTGGCTATCCGCTTTGGAGTAATGCACGAAAGGTGGTAAAAAGCAGTAACGATAATGCGAATAATATCATTGAAATGTTGATTTCTGCATTGGTCAATCAGATATTAAGTAATTTTTTCGATCCAACCATTGATGTTGCCCATGTGGTTAACAGACATCTCTATTATAATGGGTATAATGGTCTACTCCTTGGCAAATATCATCCACTTTTTAAAGAGCACCAGAAAGAAGTTCATTTGAGGATGAAAAATAATCAATAATCCCTCATTATTGAAAATATTTATGGATGATTTGATTTAAGGTCCCATTTTTTTTCAATTTTTTCAAGGA
>Ga0272440_1000750_pt1 | contig 27459 bp, 19 predicted proteins | sample SSMMMBAug17_FD_192440 | JGI IMG/M metagenome (GOLD analysis project Ga0272440, IMG submission 192440) | Marine sediment archaeal communities from Little Sippewissett salt marsh, Falmouth, MA, United States - SSM-MMB-Aug17 | ecosystem: Environmental > Aquatic > Marine > Wetlands > Sediment ... | reverse complement strand
TGACCCCACTCATTTTTGGGGCATGCGACACAAACCGTATTATATAAAGGCAATTCTTCAATTAATATACTTGAAAGAAAGCCTTTGTTAAGGCAATACTTTTGATCAAAATAAGCGGCAACAACAGGATATTCAATTGTGTAGTCTATACGATTGGCATCAATCATTTTAATAAATGATTCTGGTTTTGCAGATTTTCGGATTAAATTGGAACCGGATATATGTTTTTCTAAAATTCCATCCAGTTTATAACTAAATGATCTGGTTTTTTCAATAATTCCTTTGAAACGCTTATCTCCTAATAGCTTAACAACAGAATATGATTTGGGATTATCTAATTTTTTTATTTTATCATGTTTCATAATAATCGCATTTGGCAAGACAAACGTATGGGGTTCAGAGAAATAAGCAATATGTTCTCTTTCTTCGGTCTTATAAGCAAAAATATTACATATATGTTTACCTTCTTTTATTTCAAACCAGACTCTACTCCAATTCATATTTACCGTTCGATGACGATATTGCGTCAAATTTTTTTGGGCCAAATCCAGAATATGATTAAATCGTCCTGTACCCCGGTCATCTCCTTCAAGTATCATCCAGGGAGGCCAATTGGTAATAAGCCAGGTGATTTGATTATCATTCGCTCTCGCATGGGTCACACAAACTGAAATTAGACAGAGATTAATAATCAGTCGCATTTTTTTGATATCTTTAATCATACGATAAACTCCTAAGGTACATCACCAATACAAGATTCAAACCATGTTGATAAAAGTAATTGCAATCGTTGTTCCGCTTTCTTCAGAAGATATCATGGAAATCTCCCCACCCATCGTTTCTGTAATTAATTTAGAAGAATACGTGCCTAATCCTGTACCATATTTTTTGCCAAAAGTAACATATTTTTCAAAAAAATTCTCTCGTATCGATTCATGAATCGCCCCCTGGTTATGAATGGCTATACGAATATGATTATTATTGCTTAATCTGATATGAATTTTTTCATTTTGCGGTGATGATTCAATGGCATTTTTTATTAAATTGGAAAGTAAAGAATAAAACAAGAAATACTCACCGGGCACTTCAAATTGATCGCCTTGAATAATCACATTGTTATTGAGTAAGATTTCATGGCGAATCTCTTTTAATTTTAGTTCTTTATCAAAAGCACTGACAATGTCATCAAGAATAGAAATTATATCTACCGGCACGGGAGTATAATGATAAATACCTGTTTCCATTTTATATAAATCAAGAGAATGATTAATCATATTTAACATTATATATCCTGCATTGTTAATTCTATTGATCTGTTTTTTCTGTTTTTCAGTCAAGTTGGATTTGTCAAACAATTTTGAAGAACTAATAATCGCTGTTAGTGGTGATTTCAAATCATGACGTGATATTCGCTCCATATCTTCACGCAGTCTCATATTCTCTTTCAGCAATTCATTTTCGAGCTTTAGTGCCATATGGGCTCGAACTCTTGCCAAAACTGATGGACTGATAGGTTTGGTAATATAGTCAACACAACCCACTTCAAAGCCTTTTATTTCAGATTTTATTTCAGATTTGGCTGTAATAAATATAATGGGTATTTCTTTTGTTGAATCATCAGCCTTAAGGCGTCGGCAAACTTCATAACCATCCATTTCAGGCATCATAATATCCAATAAGATTAAATCTGGAATTTGATTTTTGGCAATCTTCAAGGCAATGACGCCATTGGACGCTGCAAATACTTGATAAAAATTTTCTAGTAAGCTTTGAAGGAGCGTTAAATTTTCAGGCATGTCGTCTACAATTAAAATTTTCGATCTTTTTTTGTTGGAAAACATTTGATTCCTCTATATATATACTTTATATATAATCATCCAATTTTGTTTTTCTTGGAAAAATATCTGCCCTCTTGAATTGCGGTGAATTGAAACCCGGAAATTGTAATTCAGGCAAATAGGTATGTTTCATGCAAGGAAAAACCAAAGTTGGATAAGAAATGTATTTATGTGGAACTTAATACTTAATTACCATATTCATATGTATAGTGTCAATTATAACGATTTATTTTCTTTTGGTCTTGAATCGGTTCGGCCAAATGCCATATTTTCAATCAAAATCAAGCGGTAATATTCTTGCAAAACGTAATCTGATTATTTATATATTGGGAGGGTAAGCAATGATTTTTTTGGGGAATTCCCCTTTCATATGCCTAATTTTTTTGCTGGTATTCCTAAGGAAGAAAATAAGGGGTAGTATCTTTTGGAAGTTGAAGTAAACATTGACAGCGGGTTATATTCTACCTTGCCATTTGAAAGTGAATCCGATCTATCTGATATCATAACACACTTATCAGGAATTGATACATCTGTCGGTCTTTTTAATACGCAGAACAATTCGGAACTTTATCTCAAACTTTTACAAAAGTTCAAAAACAAACAAAAAGACTTTGAAACAACCTTTCGTATGGCGTTATCAGATAATAAGTCTGTTCAAGCAGAGATTGCCGCTCATGATCTCAAAAGTTCTTCCGGAACAATCGGTGCATTAGAACTTCAGGACGCTGCGAAAGCTTTGGAGATGGCCTGCAAAGAAAATAGAGATGATATTGAAGCACGACTGAAAAAAGTCATATCAGAGATCAAAACAGTGCTTCTCGGACTTGACATCCTTGATACGTATTCATCAATTGAGGATACATCAGAAACAACTGATATGGATAAAAATAAGATAAAAGCCTTAGCCCATGAATTACTGGGTCATTTATCCAACTACGATACCAGATCCAGTCATGTGATACATCGCCTTTTACCTTTAATTCAACAGACTGTCCACGCGAAAGCATTTGATGAAGTTGCCGATGCCGTTGATGAATTTAATTTCGAACTGGCAAAACAATTAATGGAACGGCTGAACTTCTGATTTGAATCCCAAACAGGATAGAATACATGAAAAATATTCAATTAAAACTTCATGAGTTTTGCAGGCATGTGAACTGGAAAATTGTCGTGTTTTCTATTTCTTTTCCAGTTATACTGAAAACGATTAACACCATTCTTTTTCACGTATTGCCATCATTAAATGAGGCGGGTGAGTGGATTGCAGTTGTTTTTACATCTATTGTTTCTGGCGTACTCAGTATAAATTTAACCTCAGGTCTATCAAAACAAAAAGCGGTACTCAAAAAAAATAAGACACTCATTGAAAGACTTAAGAAAAATTCAAAAAGCCTGTCTTCAATAAATCTTGAAATTGACCAAAAAAAGGCCAGGTTATATCAACAATTGCATATTTATGAAAAGATCATTCAAAATTCAAAGACACTCATGGCGTATATTGGCACCGATTATGTGTATCAGTTTGTCAACAAGGCCTATGAACAATACTTTGAAATGCAAAAAGAAGATATAATCGGTCAATCTATATCCGAATTATTGGACCGATTTGACAGGATCATCAAACCCTATTTTGATCAATGCCTGTCTGGAAAAGAGATTCATTATCAATACTGGTCTGAAAAACAGGACGTTGGTAAAAAATATTTTAATGTGAGTTACTATCCGGTTGTTGAAAAGAATAATAAAGTTGTCGGTGTCATTACAAATATAGAGGATATGACTCAAAATAAAAAAGCAGAGGATTTGCTGAAAGAGCATCAGAAGAAATTCCAGACAATTTTTGATCAAGCCAATGATGGCATCCTGCTTGCGGATGCGCAGACAAAAAAGCTGGTGATGGCCAATAACATTATCTGCAACATGCTGGGTTATACCAGACAAGAAATGCTCAACCTGTACGTTCATGAGATTCATCCCAAAAAAGATCTGCCAATGGTGATTGAAACCTTTGAAAGACAGGTAAACAAAAAATATCGACTGGCCGAGAAATTACCTGTCATGCGAAAAGACCGCTCTGTTTTCTATGCTGATATCAATTCGTCTCCCATTAAAATAAACAATCAGATATTCTTGCTTGGCATTTTCAGGGATATAACCGAGCGCCTGCAATATGAAAAACAACTCCTCATCGCCAATTACGCAATGGACTCTTCTATCAATGGCATGGCTTTTACTGATCTGGAAGGAAATATTACCTACACCAACAAAAGTTTTAATCAAATGTTCGGTTATGAAAACAATGCGGACCACACAGGGAAAAGGCCCGACGATTTTTTGGCCGATCCATCAGATGAATCTTACATATTAGATACATTACGAGAAAAAGGGTGTTTTTCAGATATGATCACAACCAGACATACAGATGGCAAAAATCGGAAACTCCGTCTCAGTGCCCAGCTCGTCAATTCACCCGAAGGTCATCCGATCTGTCTGATGGCTACTTTTTTCGATATGACTGAACAATACAATCTGTTACAAAATCTTCAACAAAGCGAGGAACGTTATCATTCATTAACCCAAAACCTGGATGCTATCACTTTTCGAAGCCATCTTGATGATGCTTCATTTGTCTATATTCATGGACCTGTTGAGGAAATTACCGGCTACGCAAAAGACGATTTTATGCTTCATCATCTCAAATGGCATCGTCTGGTGTATGTTGAAGATCGCAGTCAATTTTTCAATGATCCATCAAACAAGGCATTCAAGACCCACAGGAGGTATAGTGCAACGCGTGAATATCGTATTTCAAGAAAGGATGGTGTGATTCGGTGGGTTTTTGAAGCCAGTCACAACATTACAGATAAAACAGGTAAACCGGTTTGTATTGAAGGGATCATTCTGGATGTCACTGAGCGCAAGCAAATGGAAGCTGCTCTGGAAAAGCGCGTGATTGCATTAATGAAACCTTTAAACAAAGTAGATGATATTGATCTAGAAATTTTATTCAATTTGAATGATCTTCAGCAATTGCAAGATGAATTCGCACAGGCGACAGGTGTGGCCTCAATCATTACACGCCCCGATGGCACCCCCATTACCAGAGCCAGCAGCTTTTGCCGGCTTTGCAAGGATATTATTCGCAAAACAGAGAAGGGCCGTAACAATTGTTTTAAATCAGATGCTTTCATTGATCGGTTTTATTCCAATGGACCAATCATGCAGAACTGTGTGAGAAGTGGATTATTGGATGCCGGTGCAGGAATCACTGTGGGAGGAAAACATATTGCCAACTGGTTGGTCGGCCAGGTGCGTGATGAGACGCAAACAGAGAAAAAAATTCAGGATTATGCCCGATCCATAGGCGTTGATGTAGCTGAGGCCACGAAAGCATTTTATGAAGTTCCCTCTATGTCCCGCAAAAAGTTTGGCTTGATTGCACAAGTGCTTTTCACCATTGCCAATCAATTGTCCAATTCAGCATACCAAAATGTGCAGCAGGCCCGCTTTATCAGTGAGCGAAAGGATGCTGAAAACGCATTGATTGCAGCGAAACGTTCTGCTGAGGACGCCAATAACGCCAAATCCGAATTCCTTGCCAATATGAGTCACGAAATCAGAACTCCCATGAATGCGATTATCGGCATGAGCCATCTGGCCCTTAAAACTGATTTGGATATCCGGCAAAAAGATTATATCAACAAAATTTATTTGTCCGCCCAGAACCTTTTGGGCATTATTGATGATATTCTGGATTATTCCAAAATTGAGGCAGATAAACTTCGTATGGAAATCATTGATTTTGATTTCAACGATATTTTGAAAAATCTTTCCAATACGTTTTCCATGAAAATTCAAGAAAAAGGACTGGCGTTCATTTTTGATATCCATCCAGATACACCGGCACGATTAAAAGGGGATCCTTTGCGGCTGGGACAAATTTTATTGAATTTGACAAGTAATGCGGTTAAGTTTACTGAAAAAGGTGAAATTGTCTTATCTGTTCTCCCTGAAAAAGTGGATAAGAATTACGTTACACTCAAATTTTTTTTAAAAGATACAGGCATTGGTCTGACGAGTGATCAACAGAAAAAATTGTTTCAATCCTTTCAGCAAGCCGATGCATCAATTACACGAAAATATGGCGGAACCGGCCTGGGATTGATTATCAGCAAAAAATTGGTCGAAATGATGGGGGGTAATATTGACGTTGATAGTGAACCGGATAAAGGAAGTACTTTCTTTTTTACTGCAACCTTTGGATACCAGGAAAATGACGCTATCAAGATTCAGATTCCTGAATCACTAATAGGTATTAAGGTTCTGATTGTAGATGATAATGAAACCTTCAGGCTTGTGATAAAAAAATACCTTGAAGGTTTTGGCTTTACTGTTGAACAGTGTTATTCTGGCCTTAAATCCATTCAACGAATTGAGGAAACAATAAAAAAGAATCAAAGCCCCTTTGGATTAATTCTCATTGATTGGCAGATGCCTGATATAGATGCACTGGAATTTCAAAAACAACTTCAAAAAATATATGCTTTATTGCCCATTCCTAAAATGATTATAACGACTGAATTTTCGTTTGAAAAAATGATGAAAATAAGTTTAGATAATAACTTGAATTCATTTTTATTTAAACCCATCACACAATCCATGCTTTTTGATACGATCATGGAGACTTTTGGTCATGAAATGCAATATCATGACCAAAAGACACGTGCGAATCTTGTTTCTGTCACACCCGATGGGTTGGATAATATCAGAGGTGCGCATATCTTGATTGTGGAAGATAATGTGATCAACCAGCAAGTGGCGAAAGACATACTGGAACAAGAAGGCTTTTTGATATCCATCGCTGAAAATGGACAGGTCGCCCTGGATAAAATCCGAACCAATGATGCCAAAAATCAATTTGATATTGTTTTGATGGATCTTCAGATGCCAATTATGGATGGATATACAGCCACTGAGGAAATACGAAAAAATAATCAATTTGAGAATTTACCAATCATTGCGATGACAGCAGATGCAATGCGTGGTGTTCAGGAAAAAGTAGCCCAAAAAGGGATGAACGACTATCTCGCAAAACCAATTGAACCCAAAGACCTTTTTAGAACACTTGTCAAATGGATTGTCCCTGCTGATTATGAACTCCCACAAGATTTTAAACAAGGCAACGAAACAACAACCGAACAACCCGCACTAAATTTGCCAGGTTTTGATATGAAAGGCGCTCTTGAACGTATTGGCGGAAATATCGCTCATTTACGAAAAACATTGGGCAAGTTTGTGAAAACTGAAGCAGACACATCTGAACGAATCCAGACCTGCCTGGAGAGAAACGATGTAGGCAATGCCATACGCATCACGCATGGACTAAAAGGCGCGGCGGGTAATATCGGAGCAAATGCATTACAATTATCTGCTGAAGTGTTGGAAAAAGCCTTAAACAATGGTTCTCAGTCCGAAAATTTATTGACAAGTCTGAATTCAACGCTTTCAGAAACCATTACAATTATTAATAATGACTTGAAATTAGCGACGCAACAGAGTAAAGAGATCAAAATGGAAAGGGTTAAAATTAACCCATTGATACAAGATTTAAAAAATAAAATTGCCTCTTATGATACATCTGCCTTAAAAACATGTCAATCTCTGCTTGATCACGTTCGTGGTTCACAAATTGAAAAAGATGTGATCGCTATTGGAGATAAGTTGGATCAATACGATTTTGAATCTGCACAACAACTTGTTGGGGAAATAGAAAAAATATCATAAATTTTCGGGTAGAAAAAAGTTAATCCGCCAGGAAAAGTTTGACCACCTGGAGTTTCAACTCCTGGCGGGCGAGCTTTTCCTGGCGGACGAACATTTTACCTTTTTCTACCCGAAAATTTATGAACACATACTTATGAAAAAATTTTTTAAATTTATGAAAATTCTGATTCTTAAAAAAAATGAACAACAAAGGTGAAAATTTCAACATGAATCAAAAAAACAGCAAACAAACGATACTGGTGGTGGATGATTCACCAGTCAATATTGATGTAATCGACAGCATACTTTCCGATAAATACGTCGTTAAAGCGGCAATCAGCGGAAAAATTGCATTGAAAATTATCAAAAAAATTAAACCAGACTTAATTCTTCTTGATATTATTATGCCTGAACTGAATGGTTATGAAATCTGTCAACATTTAAAAGCTGATGACGAAACAAAAGGGATTCCTATCATTTTTATTACCGGACAAACCGGGGTTGATAATGAAATTAAAGGATTTGAAATGGGAGGTGCAGATTATATTACAAAACCAATAAGACCACCCGTTCTACTTGCCAGAGTAAATGCTCAGATGGCAATAAAGCGTGAAAAGGAAATATTAGAAGAAAATATGCAGTTGCGCGAGGATGTAGAAAGAATAATGCGACACGATTTAAAAAACCCCCTGAGCCCAATAATCAACTTATCAGAAATGATTAATGATGATAATTTAACAGAGGATCAAATCGCATCAATCACTTTTGCGAAAGAAGCAGGCTATAGAGTATTAAACATGATCAACATATCTCTTGATATGTTTAAAATGGAGAAAGGTACATATGTGTTTCATCCAGAACAAGTGGAAATCCTATCTATTCTTCATCAAGTTTTACAGGAGAACAGCTATTCTATAAATTATAGACAACTGGCTGTTGAAATTAACATAAACAATCATCCCATTTCAAAAGATTCACTGTTTGAAATACCTGGCGAAGAATTTCTTATGTATTCCATGTTGGCAAATTTGATTAAAAATGCCATTGAAGCATCCCCTAAAAACGAAAAATTATTGATTGATCTTGGAAATGTAAGCAAGTACTTTATTTCTATTACAAACAAAGGATCTGTGCCTGAAAACATGCGGGATAAATTTTTTGATAAATACGCGACATCAGGTAAAGGTAGTGGATCAGGAATAGGAACATATTCGGCCAGAATGATCGCAGAGACACAAGGAGGCAAAATTTCGATGCATTCTTCTGAAAACGAAACCACTATTATCGTTTCTTTCCCAAAATAATTCAGCCAATTTAATATGGTTTCCAGTGGTCGTGCATCAGAATGCTGGTGTAGACGGGAAGGAAACTCATTGCTTCTATTGCTTCACTACCTCGCTTGTCGTGAGGCATGGGCGTATGCACAAGTTAGGGGAAGTAGTTTCAATCAATAACCGAAAACGATCCTATGCCCGAGAATGAAAAATAGTTTTTATCAACAATATGTTCTCTCCAGTCAATATCATCAAGCAAGCTTTCAGAGATGACCTTATCCCGAATATCTATTCCTTCTTTAAACAGACGATCTGATCCATTTGAAAGTAATGGATGCCAATTGGGCAATGGCCGATTTTCAAAACGACGCCGATACGCACAGGTTTCAGGGAGCCACCCAAGATTATCTTTAATATTATCAGGCGTCATAACCCTACAAAGCTTTTGGTTTCTGGTACGCTCGTGATAACATTGACATGTAACAGATTGTATTTCCAAATGCTTGCAAGCAATATCTGTTAGATATACATCACCCTCCTGATTTTCAACTTTATGAACACAGCAAATCCCGCATCGGTCACATAATTGCTCCCATTGTGTTTTGGTGAGTTCATTTAATGGCTTGGTAAGCCATTTGGTATATTTACGTTTCATAAAATGATGACCGATAAGTGGAAATTTCAAAAAATTTATTCTCCATTAACGTAAGCATATTATATCTTGCAATTTGCAGTTAAGGTTGTTAAGTTACCTTAATCAAATTCTATTACAATTTTCAAGAATATTAATTATAATACAAACCATACTTCGGGACAATACCTCATGGAACAACTCCATAAAATTGACAAATCCGCATGGGATTGTTTACAAAATGCGTTGGTGCAATCAGTTATTGCCGGTGGGACAGCATCAATGAAGTATTATCGCAAGCCGCCAGTTAATATTATTGAAAAAGATTCAGAAAATGTTTCAAAAAATCCATCGACCACTGCTGATTTGCATGCAACCTTAGCAATTCTTTATGCTTTGGATCATTATCTGACACCAATCACTTCAAGTCTATTTGCTTGTGATTATGCCTGTCTGGCTGAAGAAACCCACTATGTGAAATGGTTTCAGCAACAATTACCTGTAAAGGTATTTCAAAAAATTGAGCCCGCAACAAATTTTTTTTCAATCAAGAAAGGAATTCGGGTAATTATTGATGGCATTGATGGCACTGGAAATTTCTTGCGTGGGATTCCCTTGTTTTGTTCAGCAGCCGCATTGCTTATTGATAATCATTTGCGTGTGAGTGCCATTTATGATCCTGTTCATCATGTGGTTTATTCCGCAGTTTTGCCTGGCCCGGAAAATGATATTTGTCAAGGAGCAGAAGCCTGGGAATGGCATATTGCGAACAATCATCGGATTGATTTGATTCACTTGAATCAAAAACTTGAAAAGAAACCCTTTATTCATGAAGCCATTGGCGTTCATCTTACCCGAAGTCATCCTGATAAGCTGCGCGAATTTATTCAACCCAATAATGCGCCATCAGTGTTGGAAAAATTATCGCATGCATCGGCTGGAATATATACTTTTAACTCAAGCTTCGTTGCAATGATTTATGTTGCTCAGGGCGCACTCGGTGCTTATATCAATAATACGACTCATTTATGGGATGTTGCTGCGGGTGAAGTACTTGTTCGTGCGTGTGGTGGCGATGTGACAGATTTTCATAAAAAAGCAATACACTATAATACGCCTTTGCGTGTGTCTGTTGTTGCTGCAAAGAAACATATTTATGAAATGTTATACAGATGTTTATAAAATCAAAAAAAATTATTAAAGGATAATTCTATGAAAACAATAGAACCAAAAGAAGACTTCGAAAAGGAGGTGCCGCCCTCGGAACATGCTGCTAAAGCATTGTTTGATTTTGCCATTGATAGAGAAGATGTAAAGTGGCTGCTGGCAAAACCACCTGAAGATCATAAGTTGTCAATCGATACAATGGAATATGAATTGCAATTACTGAAAATGATCAGCACTGGATGGAGCATTTCTTTTTATCTGGCTGATCATCCGCTTAAATTAAAGATTGCAGAAAAATTTTGGGAATCTGTCCATTCTTTTTCAGATACCATTACATCAACAACAGAGTTAACAATTGGCAAAAAAGTGGATTATTTCAATGTATTGAAAGAAAGGCTTGATACATATCTGAATTCTCTTAAAGGACTGACAGATGAAACTGATCCTTTAAGCATTATTGGACCAGAATTTGCAAAGTTTTGCGGTGATAAGGATGATGTCTTTGCCATCCTGACAGGTTCAAAAATGTTTGCAGCCACCCTGAATCGTGTCAGGGAATTTCTTGAGACCATTGATGATTTGGATCAAGGGAATGGAATCAATCAAGGAAATGATGCCGAAAAAATTTGATTTCAACCTCGAACAGATTTTCGAGGGACAAAAAATAGTGCTTTCTGGCTTTCTAAATGTTCAAACGTGTGGTGAAATTTGGAATCCTGTTTTTGACGCATTATCAATGACAACAAAAAAGCTTGTTGTAGATGTTTCACAGTTAACCTACTGTGATATGTCTGGCATCGCGCTGCTTATTGCGTTAAAAAACAATGCAAAAAAAAATGAGCAACAATTCAGCATATCTGGACTGTCACCTGAAATGCAGCGTTTGTATGGTCGTTTTTCAGATACGTCATCTATTTCACCCATCCCACAATCGAAAGATCGTATCAATTTTGTAGAAAAAGCAGGAAAATCATTTTACACTGTAATCCAATCATTAATACAAAGTCTATATGCACATATTATTTTCATAGGTGAATTGACAACTTTTTTAGTTAGGGCCATTCGTCACCCCTCAAAAATCCGATGGAAAAATGTATGGCTTGTTACTGAAAGCGCTGGAGTAAATGCACTTCCCATCGTTTGTCTCATTGGATTTTTAATGGGCTTGATCCTTGCGTTTCAATCTATTGTACCCATGTCAAAATTTGGAGCAGAAATATTTGTTTCTGAATTAATTGGACTTTCTATGATTCGTGAACTGGGGCCCCTGATGACAGCAATTGTTCTCGCAGGCCGGACAGGTTCCGCTTTTGCAGCAGAATTGGGCGCAATGAAAGTGAACGAAGAAATTGATGCCCTGACAACGATGGGACTGGAACCTATGGACTTTTTAGTTGTCATTCGTATCATGGCTGGTTTAATCGTTACGCCTATTCTGACAATCTATGCAGACCTCATTAGTGTTGTCGGCGGTGCGATTCCTCTTGTTTCTATGGGCTATCCTGTGGTTACCTATTATAATGGTGTCATCAAAGCAGTAGATTCTATTGATTTCCTTAGCGGACTTTTTAAATCCATTTTTTTTGGTTTACTTGTTGCTGGAGCAGGCTGTAAATGCGGCCTTCAAACAAAAACTGGCGCAGGAGCAGTTGGTGAATCTACAACGCATGCTGTTGTGAATAGTATTATCCTAATTGTCATATGTGATGGCATCTTTTCGGTGATATTCTATTATCTGGGTATCTGACATCTGGGCGGAATCATTCTTCACTTTGAACAATCCATTTCAACACACCATAACGCAAAAAGAATCAAAATTTGTACAATCTGGTACATATCTTGCTCTTATTTAAAATGAATACGAAAATTTGATATATACCTCCAAAAATCAAAATAAATCAATTCATTTTGATTCTTGGTTCAAATATCTAAGGAATGCTCGAAAAATAAATTCCTCATTTACTTATGTGCCAAAAACGTGTAGGGGCGAACCTTGTGTTCGCCCATCGTACATAGGAACGAAAGCGTTATTCGTTCGAGGGCGAACACAAGGTTCGCCCCTACATCGGGCTGGCACATAAGTAAATGGGGATCTTATTTTTCGAGTTTTCCTAAGTATCAAACGTCTTTATATTGTAACTATGCAGGAGGAAATCTTATGTCCCATCGGAATAAGTCATCTGTTTTATTATTGGTGATTTTCAGTATTGTTTTTAGCGGTTGTTCCAGGCATTGGGTTATTTCTAAGGGGATTCAGTTTGTTGCGCCTGTCATTATTGAAAATGGTTTGAATTCGTTTTTGAAAGAATCAGATTTGATTGTTGCAGAATCAGGGATCACTTCCAATCTTAAACTGATGGAGGTTTTGCTGGAAAGTAATCCAAGAAACAAATTATTGCTTAATAATATTGCATTTGGATATAGTGCTTACGCGCTAAGCTTTGTTGAGTTTGAAATGGAAAAGGCTGGATTTGAAGAAAATGAAGAGTTGGAAAACTATCACCGAGAACGCGCAAGAAAATTATATTTACGCGCACGTAAATATGGATTTCGTTCCCTTTCACTCACCACAAGTGGCAAAACTTTAGTCGATTATATTACAAGTAAAAAAATTGATATGGATGCAATCAAGAAGCAATTACAATATATTTCAGCAGACCAACATGAAGCACTTTTTTGGACAACCATTTCCTGGGGGTCTTATTTGCAAATCTCAAGGGATAATATTTCAGAACTGGCTATGGTTCCTGTTTTTAGGATCATGAATCAAAGAATTCAGGAGTTAGATCATCAATTCTTTTTTGGGATGCCTGTTATGATTGATGCCATGCTGTATGCCATGCCCCCTATGATTGGCGGCGATGAAGTCAAATCGAACCAAAAATTTGATAACGTGTCTGATATCAATAATGGCAGATGTCTGCTCAATCCTTTGTTCAAGGCAAGATTTTATTGCACACAATTTGATTACCCGGAAGCGGGTATTTCCATTCTAAAAGACCTCGTTAATAAGGATACGTCAAATTGGCCTGAAAAATACACCCTGATGAATGAAATTGCAAAACGTAAAGCAAGACTTTACTTAAAATATGCAGATGATATCTTTTAATGTTTTTCTAAAATTTCGCTTGGTTATCTGATCAAGCAATAAAGAGTTTTGGAGGTGTATTTTGAAAAAACAAAAATCCATAGCAGCCATTGCAGGATTTATTTTTTTATGGGTATTCATTACTAACAGCGCTGCGTATGCAGCAAAAATAAAAATCAAATTTGCCTCATTAGCCCCTGAAGGCACTACCTGGGCCAATATTCTTGAAGAAGCAGCCAAAGAAATTAAGAAAAAAACCAAAAAGCGGGTGAAAATAAAATACTATTTGGGCGGAAAAAAAGGTGAAGAACCTGAGATGATTCAAAAAATGAAAATCGGTGAAATTGATGCTGTGGGTGTCAGCGGTATGGGCCTGCAAAGCATTGTTAAGGATATTCGGGTGATGGATTTACCCATGTTGTTTGAAACATATATAGAGTTTGACTATCTCAGATGCAAGCTGTTTCCTGTTTTTGCCAAAATGTTCTTAAAACAAGATTATATTTTGTTAGCAATGAATGAAACCGGATTTGTTTATAATTTTTCCAATGTACCCATTCGGGAAATTGATGACATCAGAAGGGTCAAAACCTGGATTTATAAAGGTGAACCCATCAGTATGACCCTTGCAGATATTGTTGGTATTAACACTGTACCATTAGGAATTACTGATGTTTTAACATCATTACAAACTGGACTGATTGAATCATGTTATGCCCCGCCAGTTGCGGCAATCGCTTTTCAATGGCATACCAAAGTAAAATATGTCTCCAACAAACCCATGACCAATGGATGCGGTGGTATTGTTATTCGAAAAGATACGTTTGATAAAATCATTCCCAAAGATCAAGAAATTGTTAAAGCCATTCTGAAAGAAAAAAATGAAAAAACAATTATTGAAATGCGCAAAGATAATGAAAAAGCCAAAAAAGATCTTACAAGCAGATTTGGTCTAAAGGAATTTCGATTATCTGAAAAGGCAGATAAGGAAATGGAGGTTGTTGCAGATAAAGTAAGAAAACGTCTGGTAGGTCAATTTTATTCCCAGGAGCTTCTTGATAAAAGTCTGGCTTTGGTGGCAGAATGTCGAAAGTTAGGACAGGTAAAATGCGCTGAGGTAACACAAAAAATTCTTTTGGAGAACGAATAGTGCAGCGAATTACTGTCTTCAATAGACTGGAAAAAGGATGCATAACAATCATTCTCATTGTCATGTCCTGGCTTAGTTTTAGTTCATGCCTGTATTTGGTCAAGCATACCCATATCATCTATAAAACGATTTATGAAGATGAATTAATGCAGACCCACATCCAATTAACGCCTATTATTGTTTCCAGTATGGATGAAGATGGTGATGACGTAAAGCAATATTTTACAATTCCTAAATTTATTATATCCTTATTCCTTCCCTTTTTGTGTCTTATTTTTGGATTTTATTTCATATTTAAATGCTATACATCACTTTTGGATGCGATTGAAGGTCAGGAAAAAAGTGTCGTGCGTTTTTTAGAATATATTGATAATAAAATTGAGCGGTTTGAAAGTATTGTCCTTGTCGCTGCACTGGCAATAATGCTGGGTATTTATTTTATTCAAATCATCTTGCAAAATGTTTCGCCCCAATTTCTTGCACGTATTCAGGGGGGAAGTTGGATGCCTCAAATCGCCACACTGATGGTCGGTATTGTTGGCTTTTTTGGTGCAAGCCTTGCCCTGAGAAGCAGACAACATATTAAAATTGATCTTGCATCAAGAATCCTTTCCAGAAAAGTCATGACACAAATTACTGTGGTGTTGGATACTGCAGGATTTGCCATTTCACTCATTTTCTCATTGATTGCGACAGATTACGTCTATTTTTTATATAGTGATAATTCCTTTTTTACAAAACTCAGCGTTGGTTCTGGTGTGGATGCCTATTTATTGTCGATTCCAGAATGGCCTTGTAAATTATTTATTCCAATTGCTTTTGGCATTCTGGCCTTTCGATTTTTTAAATCAATGGTTGAAGGCTTAATTAAAGCCAGACCCGTACTGCCTGTAACATATTATAGAAAAGGAACATCGTAAATCCATGAGCTATGTTTTTTGTATATTATTTATTGTATTTGCATTATTTGGTGAACCCCTGTTTATCATCATGGGAGGCCTCGGCCTGTTACTCTGGTATCTGACAACACCAATCGATGGTTCATTACTGAGTATGCTCATTGATATGAAACGATTAACCAGCCAGGACATTTTTATTGCCATCCCGCTATTTACATTTTGTGGCTATATATTATCAGAAAGCAATACCCCTGCCCGAATGACAAATTTAGTGCGGTCTTTATTAGGTTGGGCTTATGGTGGTCTGGCAATTGTGACATTGGTTACATGTGCATTTTTCAGTGCATTTACCGGGGCATCAGGTGTCACCATTATCGCTTTAGGCGGCTTTTTATATCCCATTTTAATCAATGAAAAATATCCTGAGCATTTCAGCCTTGGCCTGGTGTCATGTACCGGTGGTCTGGGCTTGTTGTTTCCACCATCATTACCCATTATTTTGTATGGGATCGTATCAAAAACATCCATTGATGATTTATTTGTAGCGGCTTTATTACCAGGCATGTTTATGATTATGATGCTATCATTGTATGCCATTATTCGAGGCAAACTTTCCAAAGTGCCTACAAAAAAATTTAATTTCAAAGAAGCCCTTTCAGCAATGTGGGAAGTCAGATGGGAAATTCCATTTCCATTTATTATTATCATTGGTATCTATGGCGGTCTGGTAACTGCCAGCCAGGCATCCGCCCTGGTCGCTTTTTATGCCATACTCATTGAATGTTTTATATACAAAGATATTTCGTTTACCAAAGATTTACCTTTGATCATGAAAGAGTCTATGGTCATGGTTGGCGGCATTCTGATTATCCTTGCCAGTGCAATGGGATTAACAGCTTTTCTGATTGATATGAATATCCCCGATATTATATTGGGTGGAATGAAACAATTCATAACAAATAAATATTGGTTTTTATTTGTTTTAAATCTATTCTTGCTGCTCGTTGGATGCATGATGGATATCTTTTCTGCCATCATTGTCGTGGTTCCCTTGATTATTCCAATCGCCACAGCCTTTGATATTCATCCAATCCATCTTGGAATCATTTTTTTAATGAACCTTGAAATTGGCTACATGACACCTCCGGTTGGAATCAATCTCTTTATTTCAAGCTTCAGATTCAATAAGCCGGTTGTAACACTATATCGTTCGGTATTGCCCTTTTTGCTAATATTATTTCTTTGCCTGTTGGTGATAACCTATTGTCCCATTTTGAGCCTGTGGCTCGTTGATTAGGATCCTGCAATTGTTTGAATTAAATGCATCCCATTTTTATAAAAAATTCGATCATAAAATTCGGGATTTAGATTGAGTTTCATAAGATTTTCAATCTCAGTTTCTCGTGGATAAATGACATTTGGAAAATCAGAACCATATACAATTCGATCTTGATATTTCAATAGCCAGGAGGCATCCAGATCAAAATGAAGCTCTTTTTTGGGTAGAAAAGAAAAGGTGGTGTCCAGGAAAAGATTCTCATAGGAACCTAAAAAATCCATGAATTGTTGATATTCAAATCCGCCCATATGTGCAATATTTGCAGGTAATTCATGATACTTTTTTAAGACAATTTCAAGCTGATCAGCACCCACATATGGATTTCCAGCAGGTCCAGTGCCCACATGAAGCAGCAAGCGTTTATTTTTTTTCATAATCAGTTCATAGAGCGGAAACAAACGTTCATCATGCGGATAGAATTGGGTCACAAGAAATTGTAATTTGATTCCCAATACTTTGGGATGATCCAAGATATCTTTTGCAATGCCTATCGCATTGTCATCATCCGGATGAAATGCGGCAAAACAATAAATATCATCATATTTATCCAAAAGTTTCTTATTCCACTGGTTCAAACCTTGCGCCACATCTTTTTTATGGGCATAATTTGAATAAACAAATGGACGTACATTCTTTTGGAATAAATACTGAATGCAATCTCCTGCATACATGCAGTGCAAAATCTTCCAATGATAAACCGAAGAAAAATACTGCCATATGGCATCAAACAGGCGATCTGGAAACAGGTGAACATGAAAATCGATTAATTGATCGGGTTGTTTTATGTTGTTTTTTTGAGAATCTATTATTTTCTGATCTGGCATTGTTTTTTGACTTTCAATATTTTCTTAGGAATGCAAAAAAAATAATACCCCCTTTTTTAGAATGCGCCCAAAAGAGGTTCCCTTATATAAAAATTTTCATTATATATCTAAAATCCCTTGAATTTCAATAAAAAACTTGATATTATCAAACAATATAAGATATTAAATTATTTGTCTGTCTCAAAAAAATTGACTTTTGGTGATTTATCGTCAAGACATGCCATGTCTCTACGACTTCGAAAATCACCTTAAACAGGCAAATTGCCAATATAATCTAAGATCGTATCAGTTGTCGAATTGAACACATTTGCCAACTGTAGCGCTCTAAAGAAAGGGGATTAAAAAATATGAGCAATGTAAAACCAACAAAATGTCCCAAGTGCCAGCAAACGTATCGCGTTCCAGAATCAAAAGCAGGAAAAACAGCAACCTGTAAAAAATGCGGTGTAAAATTTAAAATAACTTTTGAAGACGCACCCAAAAAAACAGAAACAAAAACGATAAAAGAACCCCCGGTCAAATCCGAACCAACGCCACCCCAAACCGAATCCAAGCCAGAAGAAGAAACGCCAGAAGCTGAAGCAACCGAGGCATCACAGGAAGCGCCCCCTGAAAACGATACACAGCCAGAATCCCCTGAATCAACCGAGACAGATAATTATGATGCCATTACTGATGCCAGCACATCAGATGTCGCTGGAAATGCAGATGATTCCGAGAAAACACCTGAACAACCAGAACCGCCAAAAGAAGAGACTCCCCCACCTCCTCCTAAAGAGAAAAAGAAAATGCTTGAATATGACACTGGCTATCGTCCGCTTGATCCAGACACATTGATGGAATCGTTGGATATTGTTGTAGCTGAGAATAAGCTTGAAGCACATCTGGTTGTAAAAAAACCGCTGGATCGTGATACGACATATAAAGATATTCATTATTTTCTGGCTGAAAAGAAGGTATTGTTTGGTGTTGTTGACGAATCTAAAATCAAAAATTTTCTTAAAAAGAAACTTTTACATAATCGGCCATGGCTTATTGCAGAAGGGAAACCACCTGAAGAACCGACAGATGGAGAAGTGAGCTATTTATTTGATATAGACCCATTAAAACGACCGGTTGTTCCTGAAGAAGGCGAATCAAAAGAACGAATTGATTTCAAGGATCGTGGTGAAGTGCCCTACGTTAAAGCAGGCGATCTCATTGCTGAACGAAAACCTGGTCTGCCTGGTGTTCAGGGTATGGATGTTTATGGCGCACAAATCAAAACCAGAAAAGCCAAACAAGCCACTCTGAGAGTTGGTGAAGGTGTTGAATTATCTTATGATAAACGTTTGGCCAACGCAAAAATTGATGGAATGCCTATATTACAGGTAGAACGAAACCAGGAAAAAGTCATTGTTGTTCCTGAATATTTTATTAAAAGTGACGTGAATATGAAAACCGGCAATGTCAGATTCAAAGGGCCGGTTGTCGTTAAAGGGACTGTTGAAAATGGTTTTAAGGTTATCAGTGCTTCATTAACAGCAAATGAAATTATGAAAGCAACTGTTGAAGTTGAAGGAGATATTACTGTTTCGACCGGTATTATCGGGGCAACCATTCGCAGCAAAGGTAAAGTTGAAGCAAAATTTATTAAAGGTGCTGTTATTGAGGCCATGACCAGTGTTTCAGCACCACAAGGTATTATTGACTCTAAAGTAGACACCAGTGGTGAATGTATTGTTGAAAAAGGAAAAATTCTTAACTCTCAAGTTTGTGCATATTTAGGTATCACGACACGTGATATTGGCTCACATACATCCCCTGAATCAACGCTTACTGTGGGAATTGATCCTACCCTGTTAAAACAGGTTGCAGAAATTGAAGCAAATATTGAAGAAAAGAAAAAAGCCATTGAAAAATTTAAAGAGGAAAACAAAGTACCAGAAGATATCGCTGAACAACTAGAACAGCTTAATGCCAAAATTGTTCCGCTTCAAGATTCAGTTACAAAAACTGAGGCCATAAGGCCATCACTGGCACAAAAACTGGATGCTGCCAAAAAGAAAGGCAATAAAAAAGAACTTCAACTAACAATTAAAACTGTTAAAGAAATAGAAACCAAATTCCAGGCTGCAAAAGAAACTCTTGCAAAACTGAAACAAGAACATGAAAAACTTCAAAGCGAGCTGGGCGAGTTTCCTCAAATGCAAAATGAATTAACAGAACTTCAAGCAAAACTGGAAGAAGTGAAAGCGCTTATAGCCGATGATCGTCAAAATGCACCTATTAAGGTTTCTGGTACTATTTATCGCGGTACCATTATTAAAGGTGTTCATGCAGAACATGAAATGAAAGATGATGCTAAAAAAGTTGCTGTACAAGAAATCTATAAAGTCGATGAAGAAGATAAGGTTGAATCAATGATTATAACTGAGCCGATGAAAGAAAAGGATAAATAATTGTGCATACCAAACATTTTTTACAAATGTTTTACAATTGAATTCATTGACAATATTAGATATCCTCATTATACAGTTATTCAAAACGCTTACAATGGGTGTATTTATGCATAACTGGTAATGGGGATATCAAATGCCCAAATATAGACTTTAAGATAAAGATTTTGGACTGCGTTGGCGCTTCGTCGATGTACTATAGTACTATCTCCTTGCGCCGCTTTGCCAAAATCTTTATCTTAAAGTCTATAGATTCAAATATTTGTTATAAATTTGAATTGCTCCCCAGATCTTCCCCAAAAAATACACGCCGATTTTCACGATACGTTCTAATATATAGATTCTTTGATGAAAGGAGTTCTAAATGTTATGTTTACTACCTGGACCGATTAAAGGCATTATTTCTGTAATCATTTATTTTATTAATACTGTTGGCTGTGCCTGTTTCCTCTATCCTGTAGCTTTGTTTAAGTTAATGATACCACATCATCGTGTTCGACGTTGGTGTAATGCGCTTTTAGATCGACTGGGCGGATATTGGATCAGTGTTAATTCATGGAATATTCACCTGACAAAGAAAATTAGATGGCATGTAACAGGCACAGATACTTTAGACAGTCACAACTGGTATCTTGTCGTTGCCAATCATCAGTCCTGGGTGGATATTCTGGTGTTACAATACATTTTTAATCGAAAAATTCCATTTCTAAAATTTTTTCTGAAAAAAGAATTGATATGGGTGCCCATATTGGGTTTGGCATGGTGGGCGCTTGATTTTCCTTTTATGAAACGATACGCCAGATCCCTGATTGAAAAAAAGCCCCACCTAAAAGGAAAAGATATTGAAATTACCCGACGTGCCTGTCAAAAATTCAAGGATAAACCTGTCTCTGTAATGAATTTTGTTGAAGGAACACGCTTTACAAAGGATAAACATCAGCAGCAATCATCACCATATAATCATCTGTTGCGCCCTAAGTCAGGCGGTATCGCATTTGTACTTGCTGCAATGGGGGATTACATACAAAACATTCTTAATGTTACAATTGTCTATCCCAATACAAAAAAATCGTTCTGGCAATTTGTTTGTGGAGAGGTTTCTGATATTATCGTTTCGGTTGAAGTTTTACCGGTTTATGATACTTTGATCGGCGATTATTTTGATGATCCCGAATTTAAAAAATCATTTCAGGATTCAATTAATGCGTTATGGGCTAAAAAAGACAAAAAAATTGAAATGCTTTATAATGAATGGGAAATTTTGTTTGGGGAAATGCATCAGCTTAAATCCAATTAAATAACTTGAAATGAGGAACTTATTTTTTTTTTGCCAAAATTTCAATAATAAATCAAAGGAATACTCAATGGAATCCATATCGCTACACAAATGACACATAAAACATTCAAAGCCAGACCACAAATCATCATTGTACCTAAGCGAATTTCTTTTATTTCTCCATAAACAAAGGCATTGCAAGGCGTGGCAATAGGGGTCATAAATGCGCATGTAGAAGCGACTGATACTGAAATCATCAAAATCAGCGGCATGATATCATTCATTTGCGCGGTTTGATAAACAATGGGAAACAGAGCTGTTGAAACAATTGTATTACTTAGAAATTCAGTCAATAGAATAGATATCCCGGTTACCCAAACAACAAGGCCGATTGATGAATCCATTATTGGAAGGGTTTGATTGAAATACAGTGCAGCCCACTGATCCAGATGAAAATATCTTACAATCATCATAATACATACAAACAATATCAATACCATTGAACCACGTAATGGAATACCGCAGATCAACTGCTTGAAAGATAATAATCGCTGTTGATACAAACGATAGGAAAAAAACAACATAAAAGCCAAACAAATACACGATTGCGCAAATTGGTAATCACAAAAGGTCTGATCACCAATGGAATGTAAAATCCAAAAAATAACAAATAAAATAAACAGGTGTAACGACCTTTTCTGCTGATTATTCAGTTGATTTTGTTCTGAAACATTACAATAAAGCAATGTTGAACAGGTTGGCAGGGCAAAAAATCGAATCATACAGAATGCACTGATTAGAAAGCACACCACCAAAGGAATGGACCACAAAAACCAGTTTAAAAAAGTGATTGATGCCTGGTACGTTTCGCCCAAAAAATCCAATGCACCAATCAAAATTAAATTCGCAGGACTGCCAACCAGTGATCCCATACCGCCAATATTTGCCCCATATATTGCTGATAATCCTAAAGCAGTTACCATTTTTTGATATTGATGTTCATTGAGTTGTATTGTTTTTATTTGTATTTCTATTTGCTTGATTACAGGCAGCAGTATTAACACTGATACCGCATTGGGGATAAAAAATGATAACAAGGCACCGGAAATCAAAATATACAAAATAATACGCGGCATATGGCCCTGACTTTTGATTATCATTTTTTGAACTAAAAGATTTGTAAGTCCAGACTGAACCAGCATGCGGTAAACCAGATAGCTATTGATAAAAATTAAAAAAATGGGCAGTCGATACCAGATATAGTGGCATAATGCGTCGAAATTCATTACCATTCCACTTGTAAGGGCGGTTGTGATGCAAAATGCTGAAGGGCTTCCTCGCTGCTGGAAAAAGGGATCAGGCTTTGAATGGTGTGAAATGTAGGGCCGGGCAATTGGATTTCGCCTTTATTGTTGGCTTCTAATGCAACCTGGGGTGAGAACCATTTGAATCGGGTCATTTCCTGATTATCGACAGAGACTGTTCCCGATGGTGCCCGGCATAAGAAAAACCAGGTTTTAAATCGCTTGGGATATCCTCTCGGGGTTGTCCATCTTGAAATGAATACCAGATCCTTTTTATCAATTTTAAGTCCGGCTTCTTCAAAGGTCTCTCGAACTGCTGCAACACGTGCCGCAGCAATGATATCGTTTTTAGGATTGGCCTGATCATAATCCTTGGGATCAATTCGCCCACCAGGAAAAACCCAGTCACCGCCATGGAAATCAAGTTGTGCATTCCTTTTAAGCAAAAGAATCTCGAAATCCAAAGGGGTATCTTTCATTAATATGACTGTCGCTGCAGGATGCGCGGGTACATTTGTTTCAAACATTTAAACACATTGGTTAATTGCTATTTTTAATTCATCCAAATTAATGGGCTTACTGACAAACGCATTCATACCCGCATTCATGCATTCTTTCTTTTCCTCAGGTATGGTGTGTGCTGTCATGGCAATAATTGGAATTTTTGGATTTTTAACTTCAGTTCTCGGATTTCGGATCAGCTTTGTTGCAGAAATCCCATCAACATCAGGCATTTGGATATCCATAAATACCAGATCAAAATCCTTTTTCTGAAGTTCGTTTATTGCTGAACGCCCATTATTTACAATATGAACATGGTATTGATAGTGCGTTTCCAAAATCCCCTTTATGATCACCTGATTTACTTTGTTATCTTCGGCAATGAGAATATTCAAAATGCCTTTTTCATTGTTCGTTTTTGTTCGAGATATGTCCATCTGGTTGTCTCTAACACGAAATGCTTTGGAAAAACAATTGAGCAGCGAATGATAGGTGATTGGACAAGACAATGACATAAATTTAAATAGCGATTGCTGGGAAATAATTTTATCAATGTTCATGTATTGGGGACTGATTGCAACAAAGGTTGTATGAATAAGACTCGTATTATTACAGATTGTATCTACAAATAATCGCATATCTTTTTCAATGGGCGGAACAGACCAAAAACATATGTCATAGGGTTTATTTTCCTGAATACCAGTGACCATTTTCATGTAGGCATTGAATACATCACGAGATTCATCCCACTCCATCTGCCATAATTTGAGGTATTCAGTAATAACTGCCTTTCGATTGGGTAATTTATCCAAAATAAGAATTTTTTTGGTTTTAAATGATTCAGGGAGTGGGATTTTTTCCTGGCAATCAGGTCGGGTTTCAAATTTTGCTGTAAACCAAAATTCAGACCCCTTGCCCAGTTCACTATTCACACCAATATCACCATCCATCATCTCGGACAATTGCTTTGATATGGCCAACCCTAAACCGGTTCCCCCATATTTTCGCGTAACAGAGGCATCCACCTGAGAGAAATTCTGAAAAAGATCGTCAATTTTGTTTTCAGGAATACCAATACCTGTATCTATGACCTTAAATAACAGCCAGATATTATTATTTGACTCTTGATGCACACTGACATCAAGACACACATCCCCTTTTTGTGTAAATTTAATGGCATTTCCCAATAAATTCATCATGATTTGCCGCAATCGAACCGGGTCACCATTTATGACAATCGGTACATTATGGTTCACAATGCCATTCAGTTCCAACTGTTTTTCAAGCGCATTATATGCCAGAACTTTCATGACATCGCCCACAGTGGAGCGTAAATCAAAGGAAATATTTTCCAGTTGAAGTTTACCTGCCTCTATTTTTGACAAATCAAGAATATCGTTAATAATATGAAGTAAAGATTCGCCGCTGTTTCGGATGGTAATGATATGGCTGCGTTGTTCTTCGGTCAAGTCAGCACTCAACAGTAAATGCGTCATGCCAATAATACCATTCATGGGTGTACGAATTTCATGGCTCATATTGGCCAGAAATTGACTTTTGGCATCATTGGCGTTTAAGGCTTCAATTGCCCAAGAATTGGCTTCCTGAACCGCCTGTTCAAGTTGATTGTTAATCTCATCAGTTTTGGCTTTTTCTTTTTCAAGTTCACGTGCTTTGAGCTCAAGGGCTTCTTTTTGATAGCGCAGAGTCAAATGGGTTTTAATACGCGCCATGACTTCCTGGTTCTGCAATGGCTTTGTAATATAGTCCACCCCGCCTGCCTCAAAACCTCTAAGTTTATCTTTGGTATTGTTAAGCGCAGTTAAAAAGATAACTGGAATTTCTGCAAAATCTGGATTGGATTTAAGTAATTTGCAGGCTTCAATGCCATTCATTCCCGGCATCATGATATCCATAATAATTAAATCAGGCAGCTGGCTTTTTTCCTCATGAACCAACGCATCTAAAAGATTGAGCGCCTCCTGACCACTTTTTGCGACTTGAATACTAAAACGATACTTTTCAAGATAACTGATCAATATTGTCAGATTGTCAGGTCGGTCATCAACAATAAGTAATGTTCTGTTTTCGCATATTTCTTGATTCATAACATTTTTCCGGTTTGAAGGGGCACCTTTTATGGATTATTATCAAGTATTTGTTGAATGCGCGCAACATCCATATGAACTGCTTTTGCTGTTTTTTCAACAGATTGATCATGTTCATTCAATTTCTTTAAAACATAGGATTTTTCGAAGGCTTTTTGCGCTTCAGGAAAAGTGCCAAACGCAAATAAGGAATCCACAGATTCAGTATCGAGAAAAAGATAGGGATTATAAGGTGCTGGAATATCAGAAGCGGTAATTGTAGCCTTATTTACAGTAATCACCAGACGTCCCAATAAATTTTTCATTTCCCGAACATTTCCAGGCCATGAGTAAACGCTGAACAATTCAAGCACTTCCTGAGAAACAACTTTGGGTGCGGTTTTGTTTTTTTGGGCCAAATCAGATAAAAACGTATTGACCAGCAAGGGGATATCGTCCTGACGTTCTTTTAATGGCGGCACTTTAACAGGAATAACGTTCAGCCTGAAAAATAAATCTTCCCTGAAGCGCTCATTCTTAATTTCAGCTTCAAGATTTTTATTGGTACTGGCAATCACGCGAACATCAACAACAATATCTCTGCCGCCCCCAACCCTCTGAAATTTTTTTTCTTCAAGAATGCGCAACAGCTTTCCTTGATTTTTGATACTCATATCGCCAATTTCATCAAAAAATAGTGTGCCCTGGTTGGCCAGTTCAAATTTTCCAATTTTTTTGGCAGTCGCCCCAGAAAAAGCACCTTTTTCATGACCAAATAATTCGCTATCCATTAAATCATCCTGAATCATGGCACAATTGACATCAATCATAGGAAATTCCGCACGTTTACTGAATTGATGGATGGTTCGGGCCACAAGTTCTTTTCCTGTACCATTTTCACCAGTAATCAGTATCGCCTCATCTGTGGGAGCTGCGGCAAAAATACTTTGCTGAAGTTCCTGGATGGCAGCACTTGTTCCTGTTAGAGAATGTTTTTCTATGGTTTTTTTTCTAAGATATTTGTTTTCTTCTTCAAGACGTCTAAAATGAAGTGCATTGTTAATGGTAACAGTTACTTTATCTATGGACAGCGGCTTTTCGATGAAATCATAAGCACCTAGCTTTGTTGCTTGAACTGCGGTATCTATGGTGCCATGGCCAGTAATAATAACCACTTGTATATGCTGATTATTCTTTTTTATTTCTTTCAAGGTTTCAATACCATCAATACCTGGCATCCAAACATCTAACAGGACGAGATCTGGTGCCTCTTCCTCAATAACTTTAAGCGCTTCATACCCATTGGATGCACTCATCACCGCAAATCCATCATCAGACAAAATTCCTTTTAATGACTGAACGATCATGGGTTCATCATCAACAATTAATATGGATGGAAACATATTCACTCTCTTATTCTGTTTTTGGAATAAATCCCCCATTTTCTTATTTGCCAGCCCGATGTAAGGGCTTGTTTTCGCCCATCGTCCATAGGAACGAATGCGTTATTCGTTCGAGGGCGAACACAAGGTTCGCCCCTACATTGGACTTGTAAAGAAGAAAATAGGGAACTTATTTTCCAAGATTTTCTTAATCTTGTATAACTCCGATCCAAATATGTCAACAAAAAATAAATGCACCGATATTTATTAAATTGACAATTGTTAAAGAGAAATAAATATGCTACACACATTTATCGCATAATCTTTTAAGATAAAAGGAACAGAAGATCCTCCAACTTTTATTTTTCCTGCCATGAAAATATGGTTCCAGTTTTGCATAAAATTGAATAGAATCATAATTAATCATTATATCATTGATTTTATTTGATAATCAAGATCTTAGCTTTTAGCTAAGGAATACTCGAAAAATGACACTTG
>Ga0272440_1000749_pt1 | contig 27462 bp, 36 predicted proteins | sample SSMMMBAug17_FD_192440 | JGI IMG/M metagenome (GOLD analysis project Ga0272440, IMG submission 192440) | Marine sediment archaeal communities from Little Sippewissett salt marsh, Falmouth, MA, United States - SSM-MMB-Aug17 | ecosystem: Environmental > Aquatic > Marine > Wetlands > Sediment ... | reverse complement strand
TCCCTGCGACCTGAAAACAATGATATTCAGGCATAATATTCTCCAAAATAGGTCAGGCAGCATTCCCGATGCCAGTCCATTGGATCTTGATTCCATTCTTCTGGAGTCATATCATACGCATGACGGCTTTTCTCCATTCCGGGCCATTTCTGTTTATTCCAGGATTTATACGGCGTGATGCCTCGGAAATTCTCCCGGTATCCCATCCGAACGAGCTTATTTGCAATTGACGCTTCAGTCTTCCCTGGGAGCAGATGCAAAAAGGTTCGGGGATGGTTATCTTTATGAATTTTTAAGATCTCTAATTCTTTAAGACTCCAAGTCCGTCGTTTGTCATCAGGGCGAACTTCCTGCCGTTTATCGCTCATACAGGGTTTCCTCCTCCGGGAATTCTTCTTCAATTTCGGCATCTTGTGCATTTTTGAGACTCACTTCTGCCCATCGTTCGTAATAATCTCGAACAAGAGGATCGTCACAATTCCGGGCTTTTTTCTCCAGAAATCGGGCTTGTTCCTTCCAATCGGTTGCGTTTGACATGTTCCTCCTCCTGTGATGTGAGCAGGTCTTCTCGCAAGAGGACCCGCTCGTTTTGAGACAGCTTGTAATAGTACCACGTCTCGATAGGATATATTGCGACAACGATCCGGACAGATGTCCGACCTTCGAGACTGACCCGCTCACCTATCTGAAATTTGTGACCGATTTTTTGTGTAATATTTAGGCTCATGAGTTAGGCTCACGGTCAAAATTCGGAGAGACCCGAACTTGTAAGTTATTATAAAATAAGCAGTTCTGGTTAGGCTCACGTGAGCCTAACTTTTTTTAGGGCTCATTGGAAGGCTCATAGGCTCATTCTTTTTCAAAATGACGACTATACAGCCTTTTCCGTTAGGCTCACAAGAAGGCTCATAGGCTAAAATACGGCTTAAGGCTCACACTCTCCCTATATATATATAGGGAGAGTGAGCCTCGTGAGCCTAAATTTAATCCCTGAGCCGATACATATTCCCTGTTTTTGTCATGAGTAAATCACAAGACATTTTCAAATGTCGTTTAAAGGTTGACTCACTAAATCCAGAAATATTCCGATAATGATGAGACAATTCTTTGTATGACAATTCTTCTTTGTCGGCATTGTCAAAACATTGAATAAAAAAAGTATCAGAAGAAATTTCACCATCTTCATCGTATGGAATAAAAATGAAGGCGTTAATTGATTCGCTCCAGGTCATGGCAAGATTAATATCATGGTCCCGTCCGTGCCGAATCTTCCGATTTTCAAAATTCGACGTAAGTACTCGAACATCTGGCCGTTTCGGGTGGTCAATAAGATACAAAAATCCGGCAGATTTGCGTTGAATAACATCCCCTATCCAGCCTTTCCCCTTCCCGCTCGAATCATTCCGATTTCCGTGAATCGTGTACAGCACACCAACATGATGTTGGAGCGCCTGAGCATATAACCACATAACAAGTTCTGTACTTTGGTCAATGTCGTTTGGATTGAGGAGGAAATCTAAGATCCCATCAATAAAAATCATTTTGGTGCTATTGGTTTCAAAAATTTCTACCAGGCGGGCACGTCGGTCACAAATACTTGAAATGTCAGTCAACGAGACCATGCGGACTTGTAAAAACTCGCTATGATCTGCGGTGCGGGTTGTGTCATCTTCGTTGAGCCGTCGATACATCCGGCGCAAGGAATAAAAACAATCATCCCGTGTACGTTCCGTATCCACAATGACTATCTTTTCTCCGGGGTCAAGACTCACTTGCGACCGGGCGTGTATCTCACATCCCGGATTAATCGCAATGGCGGCAAACATTTCAATCAGATGACTTTTCCCCTTCCCAATCCCAGACACGATCCCAGCAAGCTTCCCTTCTTCGAGAAACGTTTGCCCATCGATAGTAATAAGGGGCCGTCGTTGGGTTGGGACGTGTTTAAACGTGATCGTAATATCTGAGAGTGGGGTAAATTCTGGGATATTTTGGATTTTCATCCATAATTCGTCAAACGTGCCTCCGGCGTCAATCCAGTCAGTGACATCTGATTTTTCCGGCATCGAGTGAAAGGTCAATACCTTGACGACGGCCCCAGCATGAAACCAAAATTTTGCTCTGGCTTGTGCGGATTTTTTGCCTGCCGGGTCGTTATCTTCACAAACAATTACGAGACGGCCGATAGCGAGATTTTTAAAGTGTTCCCATGCCTGACAATCCTTTCCAAGATTTATCGCCGTCAACGTCAAATCTCGCAACGATTCAACGTCCTTTTCGCCTTCGACATCAAAAATAGCGTCAGGCTCTGCTAAAACCGCAGGGAGATTATATGGGACAATTCGGCATCCTTCCAGATTCCAGATCCATTTCTGTTGTTGATGGTCATAATGTCGTTGGCGAAAGGTTTTCTTTTTTACGCTGTTTTCTTCCCATTCAAACCGACAATTTTGATATAATTCCTTGCCGTCTTCATCCGTGTAAGAATAGATCGTTGTTGGAGTCGTTAAATTCACAGGGGGCTTTTTCTTTTTCTTTAGAGGGGGAGAAATTGAAGATTCAATCGGGATGTTCAAGATTTCACAGGCTTCTTGCAAAGATTCTTTAAACGTTTGTTTATCGGCAGTCCAGTTGCCGCCAGTTTTGCAATAGATAATTGCAGGGAGGAGTCCTTTTCCTCCAGCCTGTTTCCCGTCTGCCGGTTTTGCAATTCGACCTTTTTTATCTACAAAAAGGCCCCCTTGCCCTTTAATGCGAAATTGTCCGGCATCTTCTTCGATTTCTGCGTGAAGGTGTGTTGATAAATACTGACAGATAATTTCTGGCGTAGATTGTTGGAGGATCTGCGCAGTCTGATTCATAGTGTTCCTCCTGAGAATTAAAGATAAGGGAGAATTTCTGACCGTCTATTCTTGACGAGCGTCACAGCCTGTTTTGTAAATCGCCAGCCTCCATCAGTTTGGATCGCACATCCTCGTTGAGCAAGAAAACTGACCATTTGCCGGATACGAGACGGGTCAAGACGGCATCTGCTCGCCAATTGTTTGGTATTGTAAGGATACTGATTCAGGAAAGCATCATAATGGGACATAATTTAACCACCTTGTTAAAAAACGATGCAAAAAAGAGAGACGCCCTCTTGTGGGCGTCCCTTCTTCCGGGAAGGATCATTTCAAAAACATGGGAATTCCATGTCTATCTTTTACAATACATCTTCCCGCTTTTTTTGTCAAGTTTATTTCGAAGATTCCAATTTTTTGTCATAATTCTTGCCAGAATCTCCGAAAGATGTTCAAGGTCATGGTTCAGTTGCCGGGCTTCTCCTCCAGAAAGCCCGGCATATTTTAAGGCGTTAATCTGCGTATGTAATTTTTCTTTCGGAGTCAATACGGCGTGCACCCCCAAAGCAAAAGCAGCGTTACACAAAAAATAATAATAGCGAGTGTTTGCATCTTATGCCCCTCCTTCCAGTGTGGCGAATGCTTCATCATAAATTTGGCGGGCTTTTTCAATATCGTCAGCCTTAACCGCTGCCTGAAAATCAGCAACACGATCCGGGAAGCGTTCTTTCAAATCGGCTTCCCAGGTTTGGATCTTTAGTTTCTGCTCAAGGTATTCGTAATAGGCTTTTAGCTTATCCATCCTCTGACAGTCGGACAGTTGGTCCACCCCTAAATGGGATTGGATCGAACGCTGCTGATGCGGGACGGGATACCCCAATTCATCAAACAGCAACCGAATTTTTTCATAGGCTGTCGAAAATGCTTTTTGTGAATATACCGGAGTGTCATGAACGACTGTTGATTCGACTGGAATCGGATCGGAATATTTGTCAGGATTGGAATCAACAGAAATTGTTCCTGAGATCTCTCCAGGTGCATACACTCGTGATTGAAACACGTCGGGGCAAAACCATTCCACTCCGTTGGTCATCGCTCTGGATAAAAGCATATTCCGAGGATATTTTTGATACATCCCTCCGGCAGAAATCAATCCGGCTTTTTTCGCATCGTCTTGTGAAAAGGATGATACCCCGGATTTTTGCCATTGACCGGTACGTTTTGACAATTCCCAAAACTGAATGACACATTTTTGATCGGTATGTTCAAGAACTTCAAAATCATACTTTTCCGATTGCTTGACGTGCAATGAATGCAGGTGAGCATTCATTTCAATCCGGCCTTTAATGATATTGATATTTGCCATACTCGTAAAGGCATCAAGTCCACATGCCGCCCCTGCCATAATCTTAACAATCGCTTGTGCTTCCGACTTCACATCTGGAAAAAACCCAGATTGGTAAAAGATTTCTCCAGTTTGTTGGATACTCATTCCTTGCGTAATTCTTGCTAAGGCTTCACTCATGATGATTCTCTCCCTTGTTCGTTCCGTTCCGTCAGGATAACGTTTTGAATATCCTTACGGAGCGCGTAAATAAAATTTGGTTGTTCTGTCATCGCGTCGAGGAGTTCAAAAAACGCCTCATACTCGACACGGTTCACAAAATGACCGGTATTGGCATACCAGTCATAGATCCGATTGCCGGACGCCTGCCCGGCGAGATTATACAATTCTCCCCAATTCTCATACTCCCGGAATGAGGATTGAATAACCTCGATAAATTTTGCATGAGCCTCAATATTTTCTTTGGCCACGAAAAAGCCCAGCGGCTCACTTTCGGGATGAGGGGGGAGGTATCCCCCCGCTTTTTGGAGTGCTGCTGATTCACACATAATTTTTCTCCTCCATGATAGCATAGCCACACCGGAAACAACAATAGACATTAACCGTCTTTTCATCGTTCCGGCCTGGGCGTAATACGTTTTCTCCGTCAAAATACATTTCTCCGTCACACCCTGACGGATTCAAACAAGGGCGACGGTGTGAGACAAAGCCTTGTTTCATTTCTTCCGGTGACTCAACATCGATTCGACCACTCATAATTGCATACCTCATAGCTTCGATATTCATGATAGATCCCTCCCAGGATTAATGGTTTATCCTACTATTAAAATACGATCTGAAAATTTACTTGTCAAGTAAATTTTCTTCCAAAAGACATTTTTTGACTTTTTTGAAAACTTTTTCTTGACATATCAAGGAATACTCCTTATTTTAAAAAGAAACGGAGGATTTATTTATGACACTTGAAGATTTTGGGAGGTCGCTTATCATTCTGAGAAAGCGGCAAGGACTCACACAAGCAGAGTTGTGCTATAAAGCGGGGATCAGTCCGTCATTTTATTCCCGCTTTGAAAATGGGCTTGTGCCTGATATTTCGCTTCGGAAATTAGAAGCGATTTGTCAGGCGCTCGGAATGTCCATCTGGACACATGGAAAAACTCCAACCGGGGAAGAGTTCGCTTTACTTGCGTTGCCAAAGCTTGGCAGCCATGACAGGGAATACACATATCATGCGGCAAGCGGTCAATCTCAAACACTCCGACCGGAAAGCTCTTATCCGAGCGAACGGGATACTCGAAGGATTGAAGAATAAGACGCTTCAGGTCGCGGACCTAAATAAGGTGAACTTATGACACAAATAATTTGCCCGAATCCACAATGCGGCTATGTCGGAAAACCGCGAAGACAAGCACGGGGATCGTTGATTCTCGGATTTATCTTGTGCCTGTTTTTCCTGTTCCCCGGGATTCTGTATTTCATGTTTATGAGCGGCTATCGGTATTACTGCCCAAAGTGTGGGCTACAAGTGGGGAATGACAATTGACCCATACGGCCCGGACATTAGCGGCATTTCGAGAGAGAGGGTTCCTGTGTGGCATGGTCGAGCGGTTTATTCCCCAAAAACCGCATGGAAAGCGCGTTGACTTGTACGGCATTATTGACATCCTGGCGATTGATCGATATGTCACGATCGGGATTCAATCCTGTGGACAAGATTTCGCTGCGCATCGGCAAAAAATGATCGAGGCAGAATCAACGGGAATATGGCTCTCCTCTCCTTATCGGATGCTTCAGCTCTGGGGATGGCGCAAAGTGAAAAAAAAACGAGGAGGAAAGCAAATGATTTATCAACCGCGGATATGTCATATTTTTTTGAAAGATAACGAGGTATGCTGGTATGAAGAACGCTAAAGAGAAGGTGACCAGGCCATTTTGTGCCCAGTGTCAACGACCGGTTGACTGGTTTTGGGTGTCCATCGATGAATTGCATGGGGGGTACGAGGTGACCGCGTGTTGTCATGGAGATCTCCAAATAAAACAGATCCCATTGGAGGCATCAGCAATGGAAATTACCTGTTTTACGTATGTAAGGTGACTATTTTGAGAACAATAGATTTTTTTAGTGTTGGAGTAATTTTAATCCTTGCAATAATCATTGTAATTATTTCGCAAAATAAGGTCCAGACTCAGCAAGAACAATTAACACAGATATATGATAATGGGGTGAATGATGCCCTTGATTGTGTCGTGCTGAAAGTCTTGGCATTAGAAACACAATCTATTTCGATTACATGGGGACGGGTTCAAGACGAATGTCGAGAAACGTTACATGTTTCAAGTGGGACTTCAGACCATCTCGGTCAAAAAATTCAAGGGTTTTTTAGTAATTAATCGGCTATATGAATGCGTTACTAGGGCTGCCTCAAAAGGGACAAATACAGGTGACAGATGGAAGTATATTAGAATTTGATACGATTGATATTATGGCGTTGGTGCAAGCTGGTTATTTGCAGATCACAGAAGATTTAGGGGATAAAATGAAAATGAAAATAACTCAAGAAGGCTTCGACGCCGTAAAGAATGATTTTACAAACGAGAGGAGGTGATTTTAACGTATGGAAGCATCGGATACAACATACCGGCTGTACAACAGGGATTGCCTGGAAGTCATGGCAGAATTGCCGGAAGGTAGCGTTGACGCAATTATTACTGATCTTCCATACGGTTGAATGGCACGACAGCGTGTGCCTGGGATGTGGTGATTCCGTTCGAGCCGATGTGGGAAGCCGTGAAACATGTGTTGAAGCCTGACGGCGCATTCGTCACAACGGCCAGCCAGCCGTTTACAAGCCTTTTGGTGGCGTCAAATATCGAGTGGTTAAAATATGAGTGTGTATGGGATAAAGTCAACCATGCGAACTTTTTGAGGGCGAAATTTGAACCGTTGGAAGTGCATGAGGACATTCTTGTTTTTGGCGCTGCTGGAAAGCTAAAATATAATCCACAGTACAGACAAACGGTTTCCAAGTTATTCGGAAAGCGCAGTCTTTCGGCCTCAGAACATCACACAGAAATGATCGACAATGGAGTTCATGGTGTCGGCTATCCTAAATCAATTTTGAGGTTTCCGAAACCCAATAATCTTTCTGGTGGTGGTTTACACCCAACACAAAAGCCAGTCGCACTGTATAAATACTTTGTTCAAACGTACACGAACCCCGGCGATACCGTGCTTGATATGTGTATAGGTTCCGGCACGACAGGCGAGGCGTGTCTTGAATTAGGCCGGAACTTTATCGGATGTGAAACGGAAGAAGAATATTTTTTAACCGCGCAGAAACGCCTTGACAGGGTGAGCAGGCAAGGTCAACTATTTTCGGCGGCAAGCTCTGCGAAACGCGTGGAACAAATGTCGTTATTACCCTGAACGACGATCAGAGGAGGGTATCATGTCACACACACCATTAAAAAAAATCACGCTCACTCCGGAGGTAAAAGCGCTCTTTTATGACTGCCTCACGAATAAAAGCGGACTGGACCCATCACAAAACAAACTGGTCAGTCTCCTGATCGCCCAACAATTCCCGTCACTGAAAGCAGATATCCAATTAGACAAACCCAAGAAGCCGCTCCCCACTTTTCCCAAAGATAAGGCGTTTCGGATGTTTGTCAATGTTCTTTGTTGGGTTGCGATCGTGTTAGGAGTCCTTATCCTTTTTTTGTCGGTGGTCTCATGAAACTCGTGGTAATCTTCATCTTTTTGGCGATCGTAATGGGTGCATGTTGTGCCCATCTCACCTGGCAAATTCTGCACGATGACCAGACCGATCTCCAACGAGTCCAGATTCAAAAAGAGATTGCAAAAATTGAATTACAACAGATGAAACTTGCCCAGAAACAAGATGTTATGCAATCGGCTTCTGTGCAATGGGCACAACGGGTTACAGCCACCGTGTTACACGCCTGGCCTCTCGTGTGTCTTGTGGTGGGAGTCTGTGGGATGTGGATGTATCAATTGAAACATGTTCCGGTCAAAGCTGGGGATATAGAAACGAGTCTGCCGCGTAAAGCGGTGGTCCCGGTCGTGACGCATGCGTTGACTGTTCGAGAAGCGGAAGCGCGGGTGCAGGAAGTGGCGCTCAGTGATGAGGCGATGAAAAACCGCCTCCAGGTGGTTACGAGCACGATTAAGACGCTCAAGACTGAGCTGAAAAACGCCTCTCAGATTATTGATGTCACTCCCGATGTAAAAGCTTTGCCGGTCTATGTGCCCACTTTTTACGATCTTATGCGGAGCGGGGAGCTTGCCCCTGGAAAATCGCTCGTCTTTGGGGTTGGCAATGCCGGGGACTTGAAAACCGGGGGATGGGTGGATCTCTTCTCGAATGCGATCGGCGGGCAAAGTGGGCAAGGCAAAACTGCCACCCTTCGCAGTCTGATTGCCCAGAGCCTCTTGACAGAACAAGTAGACGAATTCTGGATCGTCGATTATCATTATCCCCACCCCAAAAGCTTACTGGCGAGCCTGGGCAAATTAAAAGAGCTGCCATGTGTGCATTATGTTGAAAATCCCTTTCATACAGCACAACTCTTAAAAGATGTAGACGCCACAATTGATCGGCGGTTGCGGTTGGAGGAGAGTTCTGACAACGTCAAGGTCCTGGTGTGTGATGAAGTCCTGATCTTGTGTGACCGGGTCAAGGGCATGACGGAGATTATTAAGCGGATTGGCACCGAAAGCCGGAAGTGTAATATTTTTGGGTTGTTCTCTAGCCAGACCTGGAAAGCGGAGGCGGTCGGGGGCTCTGAGGTTCGGGATTGCCTCACGAGTCGCTATGCTCATCGAATGCAGCGCAAACAAGCCAATTTACTCTTGCAGGATGCTGAGCAGGCGAAGGTCTGTCAAGGACTCAAAACCGGGCAAGCCTTATTTTCGCCGGCCAATGGTGACCCGGAAATTTTGCACATTCCTCATTGCCGTCCGGCAGACATGGAACACGTCTTTCTGAGAGTCGCCAACGGGCCGGGTCCTGTTAGTCAATTTTTGAGGGTTGACCAGGGCAGTCAACCAGCGAGTCAACCCGATGTATCGGAGGAAGGCGAAACTCTTGACTGGATTGACCGGGTAAACAAATGGGTACAAAAACCCGGAAATTCTCAGAAAAAACTTGTTGACTTGACCGGTCTCGGGCCGGCCTATATTTCCAGAATTTTGAGCAGGAAACAAGACGCCGGGCCGGACGTGCAACATAAAATTTTAAAGGCGATGAAGGACAATGTAATCGATTTTCCGCAACATGAGTGAATTATCATTATCACAAGTAGGTTTTGACAATAACAAGAACCGAGTACGGAACTATAGAGTGTGATGGCAAAACCACCTTCACCTTTCGTGTGGGGGATGAAGGGCCGCATAAAAGGAACAGAATGAAAATAAAACAGTTACACCGATTGCTCAGCAAATTACTTGAAACCGGAAAAGAAGAGTATCATGCTAAAATCTATGATATTGAATGGAAGAAAAATAATACTGGAGAAGGGCTTGACGTAACAGGGGTTGATTGGGCTGATATCCGGCAAGAAGTCATGTTGTATAAGCAAAGTCCGCCGATGGAGTGGATACGTACTACAGAAAAAATGCCAGAAGAACATGAGAAGTGTTTATTCATTGCATCGCGGGACCCCTTAAATTTTACCCAATCTTTATGTTTTGGCTATAGAACAAAAGCTTCGTGGGTTGACCTTGCACATTGTGATAGTGACGGCGATCCGGAATACGAACAGACTGTTCTGTGGTGGTCCCCGATAAGCCTTCCTCCTGAAATCGGGAATTGCAGTAGAACCGGTGTTTGAAATTGTGTGAGAGTCTATTGGGTGTGGATAAGTCCACATTATCAGTACCTTGTACTGATAATAAGTTGTTATCACGTGAGAGGTCAGCACATGAATAAAGAACCAGAACAATGCTTTTATTGTGGTGCGCTGGTAAAAGAAAAAAATATGGGTGATCACTTTCCCATCCCGAAACATTGTGGAGGGAGAGAGAGCGTTGTTTGTTGTAAATCCTGTCATCAAATGAAAGATAGCTTTACGCTTGAATCGTGGCCGACAGAATGGCTCAGTAAGGTTTTGTTAGATATGCCAAAGATGAGCAGAGAAACAAAAATATTTCTTGCGAAGGCTATGAGATTGTTTGCCGATTATAAACAAGAAGTTTAGATGTGATAACAATGCACATGAAGCTGAGTTTAACCCACCGCAAACAGTTGATGCAAATTGAAACTTCGTACATGGCGGGTTAAACCAGCTTATGTGCGGCGTTATGCGTCAACTGTAAAGTAATAGTTTACAGTTGAGAAACATTTAGAGCCAGCATGATGCAACCAAAGGAAAACGTTGGTAGGATAACAATCCACTTGGAGCGCGACATCGGGGGACGCTGCGTTTTCATGTAGCGCAGGCTTTTATTTGTCCCCCTCGCGCCTCAAGCAGGTCGTTATGCGTCGAGTGAAGATGCAAAGGAAAAAAACATGAGTGTCCCAATAAGAACAGAAATCATCACAATTACAAAGATTGAAAAAGGACGTGTGTTTGAAGGACAAGGAAGCTGGCCTGTAAATCGGTTTGATTCTCCGAAAGTAGGAGAAAAATTTAAAATCACAATGCAAGCAGCTAATATTATTGACGTGAAACGAATTCAGGCATAACAATCCGCATGAACCGTACTTTGGGGACGCTCGCCAATTTTAGTTGGTTGCTGTTCACAACGTGCGGTGGTAATGTCATCGGAGTTGCCTTTTATAAGGGCGTTCCCAAAGACAGTTATGCGGGGTGTTATCAGGAGTGTGTGACGTGAACATAAAAGAATACAGAGAAAATCTCAAAACTCGTAAAGAAGCAATGACGCAAGGAATATTGTCATTGGTGAAAGGCTTTGAAGAAGAAACTGGTTGTTGTGTTCAACAAATTAATTTAGTGCATACGGATCATTACGGCGTAATAGGACATGAAGAGCGCACAGTAAATGTTTTTGCTGATGTGAATGTATTAGGAGATCAGGACTGATAACAATATTAAGCCTCTCATAACAAACAAAATGAACGTTACTTTGACCGCTGGCTTAGTTTTGGTTGTCAAGGTAACTCATCTGATAGCGGTCAAAGAACGTTATTTTGAGCGTTATGCATCACCCATAAACGGAGGAGACCATGCAACCAAGCATTGCAAAATGTTCTTGTGGTGAATTATTCATTATGAAGCGCACAGATTTTGAAGGTTTCAATCTCTGTCCTTCTTGCTACTGTGAGATGTGTCAGCAAATTTTGGAAGCTGAAAACACCTGGACGCCTTACCGCCCATCAAATGGCACAGAAGGCTTTCGGTTTCAGTCGGCTTTTTGTGATAATTGCCATTATGATGGCGATCCGGAACATGAGAAGGGTTGTATGATTCTCGCTAAAACAATGCTTTATGATATTGACGATCCGGAATATCCGAAAGAATGGGTTCAGAACGAACAAGGAGAGCCACGCTGTACGAAGTTTAAGAGTCGAGATCAATGGCATAAAGAACATAAGCCGGTGCATCGTGTGCCAAAAAATCAGCTTAAACTATTGTAATCGATGCATAACACCCGAAATGAGGATCTTTAAAAACGCATGGATAAACGTTCAAGTATCCCAAATCTTCCCCGCGTTTTCAAAGTAGCCTCTATTTCGATTGTTAGAATCTCGCAGCAGTTAAATCCTTTTTTTCATCTCTGTTTTCATCATTTCGGCAATGACATCCCGGCTTTGTGTTTCTTCCTCGTCAATTTTGTCATGTTCAGCGAGCCACCGGTAAAAAGCTAATGCCGCTTTAATGAGCTTTGGCACAATCACAGCCCCCTGTTGAAGCTTTTTTTCCATCGTGTGACTGGTAGCCATGACAATATCAATAATTTCATCGTGTGACAATTTTCGTGAATCCATGATATATCTCCTGTTATTTGGTCGTAGGAAAGAATTTTTCACTTTCCCAATAAGTCGTAAACGGAGGGCCAAACATCCCAAAGGGAGAGTAGGTAATTGACCCGCGATATTGACATTCCCCCTGAGCCCCTTCTGGCAAGGGCAGAGCAGACACAAACGTGTTCTGTCCGACTTCCAGCACCCCAACGGTTTTTCCGAACTGATACATAATATCACATTGCAGCTCATTCGTGTAGGTCGCCGTCATTGGCAAGCGGGCAAATCGAACAAATCTCATCGTGACATCTGATCCTCGAATCGCCACAATGGAAACAGGGGATTCCAACCGATAGAAGAAATCCCAAAAAACCCACGGAGACATCGTCATCACTAGCACCCATACTAAGATGACGGTTAACAAACCTAACACCATTTTGTGCATAATTATTTTCCTAATCCTTGCCAGAGACTAAACGCAATTCCGATAAGTCCGGTGATAATAATCGTGAGGAAATACCAGGTCGTTTTTAATTTGGTATCAATTCGCGTCACATCCATGTCAATCTTGTGAAGAAGATTCCGAATATTTTTCAATTCCTTGACGTCTTCCTCTAAATTCGTCACGCGAAAAGTCAATCCTACCACGTCTTGTTTGAATTTTTCGGTATCCGTCATCTCGCTCAATTGGTACTCCTTGTAATTTCGACATAATCGTTATCCGCACGAACATAAAGAAGCAAAGTATCATCGGCGCTGGCTGTCCAGGCTGCGGAAAGTGCAAAGGGAGAACTATCTGCAATCGTGCTACTATTCGTATCACTCCCCCCGACAAGCAGGACAAGCTGCCCCACGACCGGATTGTCAAGGTCTGTGATTTCTGTCGCTCCGGTATTGGCAGAAGTCACAAAGATATTTCCACCGCTCACATCCGGGGTCGTGTCATCGGCTGGGATCGTCACAGATTTAAAGGCGAACGGCCCGGTCATCGTAATCGCGGCCATAATTGCGGTTGAAATCGCATCTTCGATTTCTGAGTACAAGACGTCAAGCGGTTCTTCATCGCTTGCCGGGGCATCGTACCCCATAAAGGTCATATCATCTGTAGCCAGAGTTGACGCCGTGCGGGTCGTCGAATCACTATCATATGATTTTGAAGCCATAAATATTTATCCTCCTAATCGGATTTGACTATTTCCTAAATACAGCCGGGATGTGTTGAGTGAGAGTCGCGACCCCGCCAGGGTATCCGTCAAGGGATTTAACGCATGCATCCGAAGAGTGGACGTAAAGTCATCCAAATTAATCACTTTTTCTTTTAACTCATAAATCCCATCTTCCACAATGCCGCCGTCACTATCTCGCACAAGGGTTAAAGTTGTTTCAATTTGGTCAAGTAAATCGAGGGGCAAAAATTTGAAATCTTGCCCCTGGTATTTAATCACTTTTTGCACATCCCCATAGAGGGCAAAGAGAATTTCATGGAGCGCGTAAACACTCTGACTTTTACGGTTCCAATCGAAGTTGAGGGTCAAGACCTTTGCCCCGGCAATCGTCGTAGTGCCCGTTTCGTCAATGGTCTGGAAATAACTGGTGAGTGCATTATTTTTATAGCGCCGGTCAATTTCAGCAAAGGACACAGCGTAATTCGTAATAATCTGACCGAGCACATTTTGTAAATCCTGCTCGACGGTTAAATTGATCGCCTCATATTCGTACAAGGTGTCAATCACGTTTTCGACATAAGTGGTCGGCAGAAAGGTCAATTCAATTTCACCGGCGGCGTTAAAATTAAAACTGCCCAGGAAAGACGCCAGGATATTTTTAATCCAATAGCCTAGCGAGTTATTCGACAGAATCACGCCTGCTGCCACAAAACTATTTTCATCACAATAGGCTTTCCCCTGGGCGAATGAGGTGGCGTTCATCTGCCAACCCACGTTGTCAACACGAGTCGCCGCGTAGTCAATAAAATCTTCAATAATATCAACCGGATTGGTCAAGAGCGCCCCGTCAACCCATTTCCCATTGCAACGAACAGAGACGGTTCCCCCAGGATCGGCTGTGAAATCCACAATCGCCACATTGCCTTGACTCTCATAATCGTTGGACTCATCAAAGGTATAGCCTGAACTTTGTAAGACCCCATCGACATAGACTGAGACGGTATTGCCGTTTGCCACGCTCTGGATAGGCCAGCCTGCCACACAGTAAACATAGGCTGTGCTATCAATACACGGGCAGACCCACACAGCGGAATCTGAGTTTTCAATCAAATTGCCATACGGCAAAGGTAACGGAATATTCTGTTGATTTGGGCCGGGGTTGCTATAGCGACTCGTGTCTAACAAGGGCAGATCATCAGTGGCATCAACGGCATATTCAAAATCGTAGGCTGTCGAATCCGTATTTAAGTCAATCCCGGAATCAACCCAAGACCCGTCAACCGGCGTGATGTCTAACCCGCTGATCGTATCTTCAAAATCCCCTGAGCCTGTGGTATTTGTCAGGGCAAACGTATCGTTAAATTTACAGGTCGTGATGTCACCTTCAAAGCCATCACCAATTATGATGTCATCGTTTGACGTGGGGGTGGTTTCTGACATATCAAAAAGGAGGGTTGTTTCTGGTGTAAACTTTTGAACACGATGGTTCGATCTATCTGACACATAGATATTCCCGACGGCATCAATAGCAACCCCACGGGTTTGGTCAAACTCTCCATTTCCCGTCCCTGCTGACCCAAATTGAGATTGGTACACACCGGAAGTATTAAATTTCTGAACTCGGTCATTTTCTTCGTCACAGACTAAAAGATCCCCATTCGTATCAAAACACATCCCTTCAGGATAATTAAATTCCCCATTCCCGGTCCCTTCTGACCCCCATTCTAAAAGATACGTTCCACTAGAATCAAATTTTTGGATTCTATAATTGCTTGTGTCTGACACATAAATATTATTAAGCGTATCTGTGACGATATACCCAGGATACGAAAATTCCCCTTTTCCCGTTCCAGACGACCCGAATTGAGATTGGTAGACGCCCGACGAATTAAACTTTTGGACCCGCTCGTTTGAAGAATCAACAACCCAAATATTGCCAGAGGTGTCAATTGTGATGCCGACTGGATTGGCTAACTCTCCATTCTCCGTTCCATAGGACCCAAATTGGGATTGGTAAACGCCCGACGAATTAAACTTTTGGACTCGATGATTGTTTGCATCAGTGATCCATAAGTTCCCATATTCATCAATCGTGATGTCATTTGGGTAGGCAAATTCGCCATTTTCCGATCCTGCTGACCCAAATTGAGATTGGTAAACGCCCGACGAATTAAACTTTTGTACGCGATGGTTGTATGTATCAACGACCCAAATATTGCCAGACCCATCAATTGCAATCCCATGTGGCCGGTTAAATTCTTCATTTCCCGTGCCAGACGATCCAAATTGAGATGAATATTCGGGTGACGAGACAATGCTGACAATATAGATATTTCCTGTTTTATCTGCAATCGTTAAGGTTCCTGCTGTCGCATCAACAGAAATTTCGAGTCGATGACCCCCGGATGATAGTGAAAAATCTGCTGTTTTTGTTGTATACGATGGGCTGCCGGTGTCTACATCATCCGTATATTTGACATAGGGATAATCACTGGCATCGATGCCAATCTCAAGCCGAATACTATCATAGGCATTGTTTTCAATCCGAAACAATTCTTCTGCCTGGCTGTCGGAATCCCGTTCAAATTCTACAATAAATGTCCAATCCTCGTCAGCATAAAAGACCGGTTCCATATCGGCGTAGGGAAACGTATCACTTGCGGCTGTGTTTCCGCTTCCGGCATTGCTGAGGGTGTAGAGTGTTTCGGTGCTAATCGTGGGATCGTCGGGTGCAACGGTGGTTGTCGTCTGTTTCGCTGTGATGGTGCATTGGGAAAACCCGACCCGAAAGCGCGTAATGGTTCCGGTAAATATTTGTTGAAAATCACTGGCAACAAACGACGGATATTCAAACCCCTGCACCAGGGTTAACGTGCCACCGAGGAAGGTCTCTTTGCCGGATAACACTGAAAAATAATGGTCCGTATTATCACAGGTGAGGGTATAGGTGGACATTTCCTCCTCTATTAAGCTGAGGAACACATTATCACTGTCTGAGGCAATCCGCTGCGTATAATCGCCAAAAGCCAGAACTCTGGCTTGCCAATCAAAGACATTGAGACTACTGTCAAGGTGGGCTTCCTGTGGGGTTTCGACGCCGAAACACCGACAGACCTTCTCCGTAATGACATAGGCGAGAATAATCGGCTTTGCCTTTGCGAGTCGGGCGGCATTGTAGGTGTCAGTATAGCGCCGCATATTAGACTTTCACCACCTCTGAGAGTGTCATCGCAACCCCGGAGTTGAGCAGATACGCAAAATAATCGTGCGAAAATTCACCTAAATCCTGCCAGTCCATCAGCTTGAGATTCACGGCGACATCAGAAAACAGATGAAACCAACACGGTTTGACAATATTGGTATTCTCGTCCACCAGGGCTGCTTGTAAGGCGATTAAACTGTCAATATCATCATTACTCATAGTATCGCCAAATTGTAAGGAGAGGCGCTGCTGCTGCGCGTATGAGTAGCGTCTGTACACTCCAGAGGCGGAATCATTCGACTGGAGCATATATCCATCTTGCGCCGAGCTTCCCCAGGAGGCGTTTGTCGCCTGAAGTGCAAGATACGTGCCTAAAAAGATATTATTGATACTGATATATCCATCAGGATTCGATGAATCTTCAAAGACTAACCGCCAATAACGATAATTCTGCGTGGTCGGGATATAATAGTAGAGCGGGTCTGTGATGCTCGTAAATTCATAAGAATACGACGGCGATCCCCAGGAATCCGACGTATGCGCTTCTATCGTCACGGTGGCCCCGCTTGTGAGATTGTGATCGTGAATAATAACAAGCGTTGGCGTTTGAGCGCTGCCCAGGTCAATGACAATATTCTCCGATGAATCCCCAGTACTCCTCCATCCTGTCATCCGATTCCGGTCAAGCAGGCGTTCCGTGCCATAGGTGGCACGGGCGAACCATTGCCAGGAATCCCCAGAGGCGAAGTCCTCCCCGGTGCGCCCGGTGTGAGTGATTGACAAACCGGTTCCGAGTCCATCAGCACTGAGCGCGTAGGCAGTTGACCGGGTGAGGACGCCGGTCTCTTCCCACACTCCGACCCCACTCTCAGAATTTCGCCATTTAAACGTGGCTTCTCCGATTTCCGTCCCTCCGGCGACACTATCAATTTCCAGGTCATAGGTCAGGTCAAAGGCTCCGGCAAAATTTCCGGTAATCGCCATTGTCGCGACGCCGGTTCCCACTTTCCCGGACCCGGACGTTTTGCCGGTGGCCTGCGAGGAGAGTATCAGCATCGAATGATCTGTAATCAAATTATTATAGGCGATATAGAGCGGTCCGTACATGGTTATCCCCGTATGCGAGCGCCATTAATATGGGCAGAGGTTTTAATAATTTCCCGGACAAACCGGTTTTTGCTGCTTTCGTCAATCACATTTTGCCCCACAAAACTCACATTTTGAATGACAGTCGGTTGTTTTGGGGTTGGAGCAGCGGCAACAGCGACCGAACGCGACACTTGCGTCTTAACGGATTGTGCACCCATCATATCAATAGGGGCTCGTACCATTGCCGCCCCACTCATCCCTAGCATCAACCCGGATTTTGTCGTTGACTCCATCGCCTTCAGTCTTCCGGTGACTTTCACAAGTTCCGCCCCTAACGCCTGAACGTCATTTTTATTGCGAGTTAACCAGTCAGAAATGTCCGGGAACACGCTTTCCTGGTAGGCTTCTTTCCCAAGTCCTAAGATTTTTTTGGTGACATCTGCGATTTTTTGCCCAAAATCGACTAAGGCGTTTACCACAGGACCTTTTATCCATCCGACAATCTTACTGAAGATTTCAACGGTCACTTTCCCCAGGTTTTTAAACGTATCTATAATCGCTGTTACGCGGTCGTTTGTCCCGACAATAATATCGACAACCGCCTGGAAAACGGGCATGGTCAAGTCTCGAAAGGTTTTAATCTGGTCACTTAATCGACCGAATCCCTCTTTCAAAAATTTTAAGACCGGTAGCACGAATTGGAGAGACCCTGCCAACCCTTCCACGGAGTCAATAATCGTGTTAAGATCTCCATTCCTGAGAGCATCCCCTAATGACATCGCGAAATTTTTCGCCCCTTGTGCAATTTCTTTCAAACTTTGCCCGACAGATTTCCAGTTGATATTTTTGACAAATTCAATGGCTTGGTATACCATGTCGGTCAAAGTCACCTTGAGTGAATCAAGGGCTTCAGGGAGGATTCTGGTGACGAAATCGGTTTCTTTCAGCCATGACCGAAAAGCAACGGCTCCTTCATGAATTTCTAACAAAAGGTCTCTCATCAAGGGAAGAAGTTGATCTGAAATCACCCCCGCTGTATTTGCCCATATAGTTTTTAACCCTGCCCAGATTTGTTCGACTTTAGAAATAGAGTTAATGAATTCTGCATTAATCGAATTCATGTTTGTTATGCCTTCTTTGGCAGGGTCTAAAAATTTTGTTTGGAGTTCTGTCCCTAACCCTGCTAACCCTAAGATAGCGGTTGATACTCCTGCTCCCGAAATCCGCAAGTCTTTTAATGCTTGAGTTACTTTTTGAACTCCTCCAGGGGTTTCCGTTGCCATTTTCTGAACATGTTTAAGCAGTAACGTAAATGCCCCTACAATATCCGTTTGTACGAGTTGATTTAACCGTCGAGCATCGATTCCAAAGGCCACGGCGAATGCGCTTGTATTTGATGTCATCGCTTTAAATGCTGATTGTAAAGCTGTTGACGAGGTATATGCTGTCACGCCTAACGCATCCATAGCAGCAGATAACCCTAATAAATCTGATTGACCAACCCGGAAAGCTGCAAGAGCAGGAGCAGCTTTTTGAGCAATTTGAATAATTTGAGGAGCAGCCGCCTTTGTCGAATCGGCGAGAACATTTATAGCATTAGCAAGGAATCCGACTTCAACGGTTGCCTGTCCGTAGGGTCCTTGTAGTTTCCCCAATGCGTCAGCCGTTTTTGAAAAAGACAGATCTAAGGCTGTTGATGCAAGGGCAATATGTTCTGTAAATTTTAATGCACCTTGTAACGTTTGTTCAAATTTTTCTCCTGCAAGTTCTCCTCGTTGACCTGCAACCTCTAAAATTTCACCTAAATTTTGAGCAGAAACCGCCCCGCGTAACTCTTCTGTTGACAAATCTCGGACTTTTTCCATAAGAATCCCGACTTGAGATTCTGTTAAATTTGCCGTTCTTCTTACCCCGCTTAAAGCATCTTCCAAACTAATTGAATCTGACACGGCATCTTTAAAAATGTCTTTGGCAAATGTGCCAATCTTTGTAAATGTCTGGGCCGCCGCTCCGGTAATAAGGTTAAACGCGCCTAAAAATGGACTGACTAAGGACGTTTTAAGGATTGACGGGATTCGTGAAAATGACGGGGTATTAAAGGTTTTAGTGACACGTGCCCAATCCTTCTCCATCTGTTTAATATGGCGATCCCAGGCGTCAAACTCTTTTGACCAGGAATCTTTAATCTTCAGTTCGCCGATGAGCGTATCGGTAGTGGTTGCCATTATTTTGCCCGTCCTGTATGAAAGAGGGTTCTAAAAATCTTCCATGTGGCGCGCCTCTCCGCTGCCGTCATTTTCCAAAACTTCCGAAAGGTCCACTTGACATTTCTGGCAGGCATCCCGATCAATTGGTGTTTGACGCCGTAGGGATACCCATCTTGTGACCGCGGGGAGTGAATTTCAAGCCGGTGTTCATCCCCTGAAACTCTCCAGGTTCCTTTGGCATCGGCAACAGCCTTATCTCGCATGGTTCCAGTCTTATCAAGGATTGGATGAGAGTAATCGCCTTTGCGCTGTGCCCATTTTGGGCGACCTTCCGCATTGAAATTCTTGTCAATACTTTTTGCGGCTTCTCGCCCTGCGAGCACATACGGCCCGCGCCGTCCTGTTAACAGGTCAAGTCTTTTCTTGTTTTTCGCGTGAAATTTTCGACTGCCTTTGAACACTTCGCTCATGAATATACTCGCACCATTCTAAGGCTTCTAAAAAAGAAATTCGTAACTCATAACACAACAAGCGTAACAACAAATAATCGAGCTTCTCCCCATCACTATAAGGAGCGATTTTCGCGTAGAGATTGATCCAGGCTGCCAGGGAAGGAAGCAGTCTGCCAGGATGCCCGTGAATCGGACAATCAACAGGAGGGATACGGCGTTGAATTGCCGGAATATGCTTTTCAATCGCCTCCTGGAGGCAGTCCTGGCAGGCGGTGTTTTGCCCTGTCCAGTCTAAATATCGCCTGAGTTTTTTTTATCATTCTCTGTTTGTCGTTGTTTTAATAACTGATCGCCGTTAAAAAATTCCGTCAGTTTTCCGGCGACCGCCTTCCCAAAGGCCGGACGGGTTTCGACTAATGCCAAAAATGCTTTTTTCGACGGTGTGTCAAACAGGTCAATGACATCCTTATAGGCTTTTTCCAGGACATGCTTTGCATAGCCGCATGGGTCATCATTCGGCTCAGCATACGGCTTCCCGCCATTTTCGGCATCATACACCCGAACACTTCCATATTTTCGGAGGGCAAACGCGGCCCGACTTCGGACATCTTGTGACACAGAAATAATCAGGATTGGGGTCGGGTGGTTCTCTGGAATCTCTAAAAAATCCAGGGGGATCTCATGTTCCCCCTGCTCAGGTTTCAAAAAATCCTCTGCTTTTAAAAGAGCCATGTTAACACACTCCTGCCACAATTTCGTAGTTATCGCCGAGTTCATCATCCCCCACCGCGCGGCTTGTAACACTCAACTTCCCGAGCTCATCATTTTCAATACTGACCGCCGTATTGACACGTTTGGGAATGTACACGAAAAACATTTCATCGGTAGTATCCCCTAACAAGATTTTTATCCCGCTGCCGGTCAAGGCATCCCGCATTAAAAAGGATTGCCAGGACTTAAAATAGGGGGTATCCGAAATTTCAATCAGGCGGGAACTTTGTTTCTGAGATTTTTTCCCAGATGACGCCGCCATACAATTCTCTGTGGCAATCTCGCAGGTCATCGCGATTGACAAAGAATCCCCTACATTGGCACACTCGACCCGTTTGATTTTAATCGGATCCGTCGCCGAAGCAGCGATACTCGCTGCTTCATGCGTCAAGGTAATGTTGGACCCCGCGTTCCCGCTGACATTACTGATTGCCAGTGTTTCCCAGACGCCTGCACTCACCTCAATGAGAATGCTGTCATCAGTGCTGACCTCAAAGGTCGGAGCAAGTAACACCGTTTCCGTCGTGGTAGGGGTTCCGGTGGCTGTTCCCTTAAAATAGGCTTCTAAATCGACTCCTAAACATGTCAAGGGGGCTGTGCTGCGGTCAACAGTTGGCGTGACGCCTTGTGCCGTATTGTCTAACACTGGTACGCGTACGGCGCGTGTCACAAACTCCATGTCCACCGTGTCCCCTACGGTAAAAGTGGCAGTCCAGGACGTGACTTTATTGCCGGGCATTTGGCAGCGCAGCGGCCCGTCAAAATAGGCATAGGTCGTAAACGTCGGATGGTCAGAACTTGACAACATCCAGTTAATCCCGGCGATAATCTCATCGTTTTCACTTGGAACTGAGGGTAACGGCGGTGAAACCGTAAAACTCGCCCCGGCTGTGGAGGTAATGACACGTGTCAAAAAGGGTGTGTCTGGAAAGTAGACCATCTGTCCGACAATAATGTCGCCAGCCCCGGACTTAATGACGATATTTTCACAGGTGGACCCGGCATCAACCACCCCATCTGTGTTAATCTCTTCAACCCCGAAAATCGATTTCATAAACATTGAGAAATCCGGTTTCGTCAACGTGCCTTTCCCGCGAGCCATTGTCGGAAAGGTCATGCCGATATCGCCCCACATGCCAATCTGTGGCGCGTTCATCGTGAGGCTGCCTGACATGAAATACTTTTCGATTAATGCCCGGTCTAAATTCAGTTGTGCCCCGTCTTGTGTGACCAACACCGCCGCCGTTGCCGTATCTGCAACGGCGACTCCTTCGGTCACTTCTTCGACTGCTGCAAATGTGCTATTTCGTGGTATCACGAGTGTTTCGCTCATAGTGCCTCCTTAAAACGCGCTAAAATCGACAAGCGTAATCGTTTTAGTGCTCCCACCTGCCGTTATTTTTACCATAATGTCGCCGTCATCGCCTGACCCGGTTCCATCACTCATCCAGAGCGCAAAACTCCCTTCATCCGGGTTACTGGGGTCGACGCTCAGTTCACGCCCGGTCATCGCACCATTGACATCAAGCTTCGTGTCTGGGTCCGTCGTTCCGACTCCTAATGACCCGGAGACATAGTTAATATCTTCTGATGTGATATAAAAACCATAATCCGTAGTGGCTCCCGAAGCATCCCCCCGAAAAGCAAACGAGGTCGTACTACCTCCGGTTCCGTCAACTTCGGCATACACACCGACCGGCGTATAAGCCGCCGAATTGGTGTTTGAGGCGAAAAACGCACCGCCTGTCCGATTATAATTGCCCCCGTAAGATGAGGTGAGGCTACTGCCCAACACAATCCCCATCACCCCATAACCTCGCTGCGATGCTCCATTAATCGCAAGCGTTCCCCCTCCACTTTTCCCGGAGACTGATGCCCCATCTGTGAGAGAATTACTTACAACAGAAAGTTGTCCATCACTTGTCAAAAGAATGGTATCTGTAGGAGAATCCCCATCGTTTCCGTCATTAATCGCCAAAACAACCTGCCCGGCTTCATCGTCACTGGTTCCCTCATGAGAAACCGTCATTGTCGCGAGGCTCGTCACTTCTCCTCCCGACTGTTCTCCTTTGAACCGAATAACACTTTCCCGCCCGCCGTCCGTGTCTTCCTCCGTGGTATTATAGAGCAAAAGTTCAGGGCTGGTGGATTCATACAATTCATCGATTGAATCAGCATCCAAATAGACCTGAAGCGCCCCGGCCGTCGCATCATAGACATAATTGAGGATTTGGGCGATAGAGTAATTATTGGCTTGTGGACTTGTCACCCCGCGTCCAACAATAGTCCCTTGCAAGGCTCCTGCCGTATCATCATAGGACAGATTATACACAATCGAGGGATACAGATTATTCGATTGCGGAGCAGCCCAGACCACGATCGGGAACAAGACCACCCACACAAACGCTAAAAATCGTTTTATCATGATATGCTCCTTTTTTGCTATAAAACGGTCAGAAACTCTGTCGATAACCGGTTTAAATCATCTGCGAACCCCAGGACATATTTTCCCTTCGATAATCCAGAAAACTCTAATCGAGTTCCATTTATAACGCCGTCAACGTCTTGTTCAACGAAATACTTCAATCCAACGAGTTTGTATAATCGGATATCCCCCCCTGTAGGGTTATCACATGAAATTGTCGTTGTATCAACAAACGCATTTTCTGGAGAAGCATAAGTTGGATTCAATTCGACTTCAGCAGAATCTCCATACGAAAAATACTGAAATTTTCCAAGAAACCTGCTATAAATCCCTTTTTCGTAGATTTTCCCTGTGCCTCCTTGTGCGACAGGCTGCCCGGCTTCGATTAACAGCCACCATTGCATAATAGTGATAGTTTCCCAAGCACGCCAATCACTTGAAAGATTATTAGCGGTCGCAAGAGTTTTTTGCACAAATCCGACGGCTGCTAATTGCCATAAAGCGTTATTCGTAGGATCTATCCGGTCCCCTGGATCAGCAAACCCATGACTTGAGAACATCACAATAACCATTACGAGACTCATAATAATTTTTTTCATTCGGTTTTCTCCCCTGCTGTTAGTTATTTGATCTTGACAGTTCAACCCAATCTGCATTGACATACATCAATTCAATGGTATCCCTGGCCCCACATACAAAGGTTCCAGAAGTATGAAGGCCCGTTCCATCGTCAAAAGTGACTGTTTTGGTATCATCTTCGCAGTGAAATCGGACGATTTGCCCTTCTGTGCCATTGGCAATTTGAGGGTCTGCCGAAATATCCGCATCACCGGCAGTACTGCTTTGAATTCGCATAATTCCCGTCGTGACTGTGATGCCTGTTGCAGCGACAACATCCGTCACTCCAGAAACTCCAACGGCAAATTGTCCATTAACCTTCAATAGATCGTTGTCAAATTCGCCATAAATTAACGGGGATGCGGAATCACTATTTTCAAGGTAAAGCCGGTCTGAATTTGTCTCATTATATCCGGCCTGATACCCAATAAATACGTTTGAATCAGATGTCGTCCCAGAGAACCCGGCTCGGTATCCAATTAAGACGTTTTCATCTCCTGCTGTTGACGAATACCCCGCTTGATATCCGACGGCAACATTTCTATTCGCAGTTGTTATACTCTTCATTGCGTAACTTCCAAGCCCTACGTTGTAGTCTCCTCCGGTTATTTCCATTAGGCTTAACGTCCCGATTCCAACATTGTGATTCCCCTCATCTAGCTCTTGCATAATCCCGTAGCCTATTCCAACATTATCGCTACCTGTAACCGTAGCATTATACATACAATACGACCCGAGTCCTACATTTCTATCACCCGTCGTTAAGCCTAACAGCGTATCGTAACCAAAGGCAAAATTGCCCTGTGCAGTAGCCGTCATATTATCGCCTGCATTTCCAAAGATAAAATTTGTGTAAGTGAGCGTGTCATCAATAATACGGATAACTTGAGTGCCATTAATTTTAAAGACATTATCGCTATTAGTGATTTCCATATCGGCATCTATCGTTGTAGCTCCATCTGCTCCAATCTTAAATACCGTATTGGGCGTCCCGCCGCTATCATCGACAATCTCTAAGTAAGTCAGGTCAGCATCTGCATCATCGACACTTTGAATCTTGAGTAAGGTCGTGGCTGTCGTGACATCAGCATCTGTATGATCAAGGGTCAACATACTATGATTCGCTTCATCCAATGTGCTTGTTATTGCCTGTTCATAGCCAGTAAATGCAATCGTAGCATCAGCGTCAGGATCTCCTATATCATCCCAGGCTGTTGACCCTCCACCTCCAGAATCTTCCTTCATGTAAAATTTGTCTGCATCGGCATCGTAGGCGACCACATAATCATCATTAGACGGCAGGGTATCCAGATCGACAAGGTATCGGATAGCATCGTCATCGTACCAGGCGAGCGCCCCATCCGTTAACCCGGTCACGGTGTTGTCATACGTCAGATCCCCCACGACAGAGGGGGATGTGTCCTGGTCAATAAATTGGATTCCATCAACGAGGCTATCATAATCGGAGTCAAAACCGAGCAAGACATCATGAATTGCATTCTGTGACGCTCCGTTCGTGGTATCCCCATTCCAACCCGATCCCCACACGTCGTCTTCAATCACGGCTCCGGCTTGACTGTCGACATAGGCTTTAATGGATTGTTGAGTGGCGAGAGCATTCGCATCGTCAGAAGTCATTGTGTCCTCATCGCGAATCGTATCCACGATCACGCCTTCACTGCCTATTGTCCATCCACTTGACACGCCTGATCCGCCTAATTCTGCACCTTTGACACCATAGGGGGTACACATCAAACATAGGCATCCAATACAGAGCGCTGTAACCTTAATTGTCTGAAATATTTTCATTATTTCTCTTGACTTTTCATACCACATTATTATCATAGCGTCAAAGAATACGACCACAACCGCTATTTAAAAAAAATCAATTGTCTGAACGATAAAGCTCTAGCCAATCATCCATCCCAGAATCATAAACTAATGCGATTATATCCCCATTGCCAAGCGTAAAGGCTTGATTGTTTTTCAATTGTAATTCCGAACCGGCGACATCACTTTCATCCTGAATCTTGACCGTGTTTGTGTCATCCGTTCCCTGAATGATGACCATTGTGCCGTCACTGGCAGGGCTGGTTAAAAATGGCGTTGCTGTACTTGTCACCGCGCCGCCATTTCCGACAACTCGCATAATGCCGTCTGAAACCGTCATTGTGGTTGCTGCGGATAAGCTCTGATCCCCGGACGGGGTATACACGCGAACGGCATCTAACGCCTGAAAGCCTGTAATTTCATGGGTATGACTGGTGGCCGTGACGCCATTACTTGTCGCCGGTGTGAGGCTGCCTGGTGTTCCTAAGACCACTGACCCGGTTGATGTAATACTTGAGAAATCTAACCCATTACCGGCTCCGACACTCGTCACGGTTCCGATCGCGGCCCCGCCTTGTGTCACAGAGGCGCTTAAATCAGCGGTGGGTGTATCCCCATTGGTAATTGTCAAAAAGTCTACATAGGCGGTTCCATCCACATCATATCCCTGAATCTTCAACGTATGGGCGGTGGTTGTAGTACTTCGGAGAGCGCCACCGTTCGCAAGTGTTACACTTGACGGGGTTCCAATGTCTCCACTCACGCCGGTCATGCTTGTAATATCTGAATTTGCCCCGGCTCCGGCTTTATTGTTGAAGGTCGTCCAGTCAGTGCTTGACAGATAGCCATCCGCGCCGCCACTTGCCTGTGTCACGCCTAAAGTAATATAGTTTCCGCCGTCGGTATACGTCAGAGGCGCTGAAGAACGCAGGAACCCATCATTTGACGCGGCCCCGACATAATCAGCCGTAGCGCCTGAGTCGATCCCCGCTTTTACATCCGTCCCGACTCCGGGTGCTTCCCAGGTGACGACCCCCGCCCCATTCGTGGTCAAGTTATCGCCATTATTCCCATCTGCCGTGGGGAGCGTATAGGCATCATTGACATTCAATCCCGGCACAAAAACCGTATTTGCCGCCCCAGACCCGCCAGAACTCGCTTGCCCAAACACAAAAACCGGATTCAGAATGAGCGAGCCGAATGCAATTCCGACTAACATCATTGTACACAGTGCTAATAGTTGTTTTCTCATGATAAATCGTTCCTCCGAATTTCAAGCCATTTTGCTTGACTCGCATTATATTCTAATTCCATGTTGTCATTTTTTCCGAATGAAAACGGGCGATGGTGCTGAAGAATGACGCCACTCCCCACTAAATCTTGCTCATCTTGTAGAGTAGGAATTGCACTATTCGAGATGCCAAAAATGGGAATCCGTTGACAGAGTGCTAATAGTTGTTTTCTCATGATAAATCGTTCCTCCGAATTTCAAGCCATTTTGCTTGACTCGCATTATATTCTAATTCCATGTTGTCATTTTTTCCGAATGAAAACGGGCGATGGTGCTGAAG
>Ga0272440_1000748_pt1 | contig 27475 bp, 25 predicted proteins | sample SSMMMBAug17_FD_192440 | JGI IMG/M metagenome (GOLD analysis project Ga0272440, IMG submission 192440) | Marine sediment archaeal communities from Little Sippewissett salt marsh, Falmouth, MA, United States - SSM-MMB-Aug17 | ecosystem: Environmental > Aquatic > Marine > Wetlands > Sediment ... | reverse complement strand
ACTGAAGAAGATGAATATGATGAATTAAAAGTGTTTTATTTCATCTTATTCATCTTCTTCAGTGTAATCCTGGTTCAAAAACAAAATAAACAATTATTAAATGAGGAACTTATTTTCAGAGATTTCCCTACTAAAATCCAATGGTGTTTTGCTATAATTTATGCTAAAATACAATGGTGTTTTGACCAAGTTTATGCTAGAATCCAATGGTGTTTTGAAAAAGTTTATGCTAGAATCCAATGGTATTTCAACTAAATTTATGTTAAAATCCAATGGTATTAATAAAATTTAAAGTATAATTAACAAAGAAAGGATCTAAAAAGTGAAAAGATTTGCTGAAAATTATCTTAATGAATGGAGAGAAAGGATAAACAGAAAACCTTTGATTGTCAGAGGAGCCAGGCAAACTGGAAAAACATATCTGATAGATCATTTTGCAAAAAGTTTTACTAATTTTTTAAAGATTGATTTTGAATTTGATATGAATGTTATTCCAATTTTTAAATCAAGAGACCCTCAAAAAATAATAAAAGAGCTTTCAATTTTTTATAATATTAAGGTCAAATCAGGGGAAACGCTTATCTTTTTGGATGAAATCCAAGTATGTCCTGAGGCAATTATTTGCCTTCGTTATTTTTATGAAAAAATGCCGGATTTGCATGTTGTTGCGGCTGGTTCTTTACTAGATTTTACTTTAAGGGATTTTTCTTATTCCATGCCAGTTGGAAGAATTGAATTCTTATATTTAAATCCAATGACTTTTGAAGAATTTTTATTCGCAGTTAATCCAAGGCTCTGTCAATTTTTGCAAGAATGCTCTGTAAACGAGGATATTAATGATTCAATACATTACGAACTTGTATATTATTTAAGAGAATTCTTTTTTGTAGGAGGGATGCCAGAGGCTGTAAATTCATACGTTAAGAATAAGGATTATATTAACGTTCAAAGAATTCAGAGTTCAATTATATCTACAATGCAAAACGATTTTTCTAAGTATGGAAATAGAAAACAAACAGAATATCTTAATAAAATAGTTTTTTATGTTTCCAAAAATATTGGTAAAAAAGTAAAATATACCAATATTGACAGAGAAATTCGTTCTAAAGAACTTAAAGAAGCTTTTCAGCTTTTATCTTTAAGCAAGTTTATACATATTATTTACATGACAAAAGGAAATGGAGTTCCTTTAGGCGTTGAGTCAGTCAGTAATCACTATAAAACAATTTTTTTAGATATTGGGTTGGTTAATAATATTTGTGGTCTTAAACTCATAGATTCAAAAAATTTAATCAGTATTCACGAAGGCGCACTTGCTGAACAATTTGCCGGTCAAGAACTAATAAATACAAATTATTTTTTTGAAGATACCAGACTATACTATTGGGCAAGAGAGAAAAAAAACGCTAATGCAGAAATTGATTATCTTATCAGCTATGAAGGAAAAGTTATCCCTGTTGAAATTAAAGCAGGTAAAACAGGCTCTTTAAAATCTCTTCATTTATTCCTCTATGAGAAAAAAAACAACTTTGCTTTGCGTTTTAACCTGGACAAACCATCCATTGGAAAGTTTAAAAATATCGTATCTGTAGAATCTCAGAAAAATGTGGAATTTACTCTTTTGTCATTACCGCTTTATCTGGTTGGGCAATGGGAAAGAATTATTAGAAATGAAATGTGAAAAAAGTTGGGGATAAAACGATATAACTGAAGAATGTATTTGCTACCAGCCCCCGACATTCAGGCTATTTGGCAATGACATCTAACTTTTTGGAAATTTATGCACGAGTATTATTGAAAAATATCATGAAAATACTGATCTTGCCGGCGATACAGTTTCAATTGTTTATTAATTGAACCTTTACATCGTTGCCTGGGACACAAGACTAAAGCTGTCCGATAATGAGCAGCGGCCTTTTTCCAAAAGGTTTCCTGGTTTTCAAGCGTGTTGTCAATGGCAGCGCGCATGTTCCAATAATTAGCAATTTCCATATGTTGCATATAGCTTTTATTCCCGCAGACAATTGAAGCATGTTTCATCGCAATGCCTGATGCATCAATTCGTTTTTGTTTTTGATGCCCTGTTTCATGATATTGCATACGATGATATTCCCAGGCCAGACGAATGTGATATTCAGCCTCGCAGGGATTGCTTGCAACTGCCTGTTCCAGAGCAGACAGAACCTTATGTTGAATAGATTGCCAGGCATTGGAATGATCTGTTTCGGAAAATGTATTGCGATATGCAATATATCGCCATGCAAGTTTATACCAATGAACAGCATTGCCTGGATCCCAAAAAATGGCTTTGTGAATGGCATCTGCCTCAGGATCTTGATTACGATATAAGGTGCTATTGGGAACTGTATTACAATACAACTCTGCGATAAAATGAAATGAGGACAAAAGCGTCATGGATATAAGAATGGCGCCAATAAGAATCCAAACTGCAAGATACCGCTTTGTCAAAGGAATCTCTATATATGCAAGCATTGATTTTGATATTTTTTTATGATGAACCAAATGTAACGATTGAAATCCTATTGCACAAATGGCAATAAATATCAACATATTGCAGGGAATATGCAAGGGAAAGTCAAATAACGAGTGCGCAGATATGGATGTCAATACAGCAATTGAAACCATTCCCAGGCTGATAGCTGAAGACGATCTCCGCTTGCGAAACATATGAATGATCCTTTTCACAAAAAAATACAAAATAACCAAAATACAGATCAATCCCAAGATCCCCATCTCTGAAACAAATTGAAGCCAGTCATTGTGCGCATGTGTGACTGTAACCTGTTGATCTATTGGATATTGATATCTGGCAAAAGCATGTGTAAAATTTGCAGGCCCAACGCCAATAATCGGATAATCTTTGATTAAGTCCATTGTAGAATAAACATAACGCAAGCGGCTTTCCATTGCATTTTGAATTGCATTAAACCTGTGAATCAAGCGATCCTGGCCGATATATACTGTAGAAAACAAGATAATGAGCCCCACAAAAATCATACTGATAGCTTGTTTTCGGGTGCTTTGTCTTTTGGCAAGCGCAGCTATCAAAATAATGACGCCTGGCAATGCAGCTATGACCGCACCTCTTGAAGATGAAAAGTAAATACCCAGACCCATAATTGATGCTGCAATTATGCCGATAATTTTTTGGTTCCATTGATCTTCATAGGTAAAAAATCGGGCAAGTTTCTGTTTAAAGGAGGGTTTTCGTATTGTTTTTTTTGTTCTATTGATTTGCGATGCGCTATATGCCACACTAAGCAACATCAGCATGGTCAACATGGCCGCAAAATGGTTGCGGTTGATAAATGTCCCACATGTGTCATATTTATTTTTAAAAAGTGCTTTGGGCACCCAAAGAATATATCCTGAATTGGAAAATGTTTGACTAAGGCCATACAGACTTTCAATAGTACCAATGCCGATTAATAGTAAACTGAATTGCCTGAGATGTTTATGATCATTGAGTGTTTTGAGTAATCCCCAAAAAAATAACACGTAAACCATGTATTGAACCCATGCATGACGAACAGGATAGTTTGATACAGCAAGTGTGCCCCATTTGAGAGAAACATGATTGACTATTTGCATGGGGGACTGTGCCAATTGATTCATTCTTGCCGATTCTGGGGATAATACCTGAATCACGCTTTGGGGAAGTGGAACAATATAGATTAAAATAATAAAACTGAAAATTGATAAAAGATACGTAAGTTCGAGTTTGGGGAGACTCACTCGAATAGCATTTTTTTCCCATTGAATACAATATCGACAGAAAGCAAATATAATGCCAACATTCATGAATGTATAAGCATACGTATGGACTGCGCCAAAAATTAACACACTCCATGTGAGAATCATTACGTAAACAAGCATATTTTTTTTCTTTGGTATGTTTTGATATTTTTATTTGAAATCATTTCTTGCCCAATAATCAAGCGTATAGTACAGATGTAATTACATAGTCAAGATCGTTTGGAAAGATCAAGATATTTCATTCAAAAGGTAATCAAGCAGATAAGGTATCTATCATCTGATCAAGTATTGTTAGATAAAATTTAATTGCATCATAAATAAATATACGATATTTTATTCTAATAACGAATGAACTAATGTTATAAATATGAAAAAAAATTTCAAAGGAGTAAAAAATGAATTATAAAAAATATGAAGCTGAATGCGAAAAAATCAGAGAGGAAAATATCAAATTATTGGATGACTTTGAGACCTGGTTGAAAAAATCAAAAATAACCAACAAAACAATCAATATGCATATTCAAAATGTAGATTTATATATCAATGATTTTCTTCTCTATGAAGACGCTGTTGAAGCCAAAGAGGGGGCACTGGATATCGGAATGTTCTTAGGATATTGGTTTATCAAAAAAGCGGCTTGGGCGAGTCCTTCTCAAATCAAAAGTAATGCTGCAAGTCTGAAAAAATTCTATACCTTTCTTCATGAAAAAAAGATGGTTTCCAATGAAGAGCTAAAAAGATTGAAAGAAAAAATTAAAGAGGATATGCCAGAATGGATTGCAACAATGCGCCGCTATGATGATCCTTCAATCACAGATATGGGAGAAGTGTGGGGTATATGATAATTGTTCTGAGAACAAAGGAAACCCTTACGTGAGAATTATTAGTGGCACATACAAAAGACGATCAATAATCTCACCAAAAGATATGTCTATCAGACCCACAACTGACAGACAAAGAGAATCGCTATTCAATATTTTGGCCAATATGAATTCAATTATCAATGCCAATGTGCTTGATCTTTATGCGGGCACTGGTGCATTGGGAATTGAAGCCTTTAGCAGAGGCGCTCAATCTGTTGTTTTTATTGACAATTCCAGAAAAGCCATACGATTAATCAGAAACAATCTTAAACTGTTACAAATTGAGCATTCAATAAATGTTATTCAGTGCGATATATTAAAAAGCTTGGCCTGTCTCAAGGACAAGGTTTTTGATTTAATCTTAATGGATCCGCCTTACCACCATTCTTGTATTTTCAAAACACTTTGCAATATAGTCGAGCAGCAGTGTATTGATCAAAACACAATCATTATTGCAGAACATGCAGCCAATGAGATCATTCATCTTCCTGAAAACATTAAACAAATTGATACCAGACAATATGGAAACACGAGGTTCAGCTTTTTCCAGGCAATAATCTCATTTTAATATCCATAGTCTCCTAAAGAATTCTATCGCAATTAATGTAAATTTATTTTGTTTTCTACGTAATTTATCATGGCGATATATTTTTAAAATATCTAAATATTTACTAATTATAGGAATTAAATCAAGCACTTAAAATTTACTTGACATTTATTTAATAGCATGCTGTAATGTAAAAATATTTTGAATCAAAAATAAATTATACAAACGGCTCTGTTATTAGGATAAATAATTGTCTTAATGTAAAAATGCCGTTCAAATGAAAAGGATGATGAAAATGACAAAGATTGAGGTACAAAACCTGTACAAAATATTTGGGAATAACCCATCCAAAGCGATGAAATTATTTCAGGATGGGATGACAAAAGATGATATTCTTTCGAAAACAGGTCAGGCAGTAGGTATTGGAGATATTTCTTTTTCAGTGGATGAAGGTGAAATATTGGTCATTATGGGACTTTCAGGAAGTGGAAAATCCACCTTGATAAGATGTGTCAATCGTCTGATTGAGCCAACGCAAGGCAGTATTATGGTTGATGATCTTGATGTTCTTTCTCTAAACCCTGAAGGCCTTCGAGAGTGCCGCCGCACAAAATTCGGCATGGTCTTTCAAAATTTTGCTTTGTTTCCCCATCGAACTGTTTTGAGAAATGTTGAATATGGCCTTGAAATTCGCAAAACTGATCCTGAAGATCAACGCAATCGTGCCATGAATGCATTGGAGCTTGTTGGTTTGTCCGGTTGGGAAAATAATTATCCAGACGAGTTGTCCGGGGGAATGCAACAACGTGTCGGCCTTGCCAGAGCACTTGCTCTTGATCCAGACATTCTCTTAATGGATGAGGCATTCAGCGCATTGGATCCACTTATCCGAAGAGAAATGCAGGATGAATTAATTGCATTGCAAAAATCTTTGGGCAAGACCATCTTGTTTATTACCCACGACCTTGATGAAGCACTCAAGCTGGGTGATCGTATCATATTACTAAAAGATGGACGCAAAGTACAGGAAGGCACGGGTGAAGAAATCCTGACGCAGCCGGCTACCCGATATGTTGAAAAATTTGTTGAAGATGTGGACAAAACAAAAGTCTTTACTGCGCAGACAGTGATGCGAAAACCGCGAACAGTTGCGTATTACACTGATGGCCCTCGTGTTGCACTTCGAAAAATGGATGAAGAAGGCATATCATCATTGTTTTTATTGACCAAAAATCATGAACTCCGGGGTGTTGTTCATGCTGAAGATGCCGCAAAAGCCATTGAGCGCGGTGAAAAAACACTGGATAATATCGTTAAAGAAGATATTCAAAAAGTCACGCCAGAAACACCGGTTCAGGATTTTATTGGAGATCTGGCCAAAATTCGATTTCCTGTTGCTGTTGTCAATGAGAAATCCAATCTGGTTGGTATCATTGTTCGTGGATCATTAATTGCCGAACTGGCAAAATAAAAAGGAATTTAAAAAATGGATTATAATACGATAGCAATCAGTGCTGCTGGTGTTCCCAAAATTGATATTGCAAAGGCTGTGGAATTAGGCATTGATTTTTTGTCAGATAATTTTTCTCCACTGACCCGCGCAATATCGGATATGATGGAATCTTTGTATGAAATGATGGTTTCAAGCTTGCTTTTTTTTAATCCCCTGGTTATTATCTTATTGATAACATTATTAGCCTGGATTGTTGGAAATAGAAATAATGGTCTGCTGGCATTGTTAGGCTTGTTATTGATCTGGAATATGGGGCTTTGGGAACCAACAATCGAAACCATTTCATTGGTATTAATATCAACAACCATTGCAGTTGGGATAGGACTTCCTATCGGAATTTTTTCTGCACTTTACACCAATGTGTATCGTGTTGTTATGCCAATATTGGATTTCATGCAAACGATGCCGGCATTTGTATATTTGATACCAGCGATTCCTTTTTTTGGATTGGGACCGGTATCAGCAATATTTTCAACAGTTATATTTGCCATGCCGCCGGCAATTCGATTAACATGCCTGGGAATCAGGCAGTTGCCAGAGCAATTGATTGAAGCTGCGGATGCTTTTGGTTCCAGCCGGCCGCAAAAGTTATTCAAAGTGCAGTTGCCTTTGGCCATGCCTACAATCATGGCAGGAATCAATCAGACAATCATGTTGTCTTTGTCAATGGTGGTCATTGCAGCAATGATTGGTGCGGGTGGATTGGGAAGTGAAGTTTGGAAAGCCATTCAACGTTTCAAACCAGGTGATGGATTTGAGGCTGGCTTAGGTGTTGTTATTGTGGCGATTATACTGGATCGAATTACTCAGCAAATTGCCAAAACTGAAAAACAAAAAAAATAAAAAGGAGGATGTATTTATGAATTACACATTAAAAAACTTGGGCTTTATGTTTTTAAGTCTGCTAATGATTTTTTCGGTATCATCGGCATACGCTGCCAAAAAAGTAAAACTGGCATATGTGGAATGGTCTTGTGCAACAGCAAGCACATATGTCGTTAAAGCTGTTTTACAGGAAAAAATGGGGTATCGTGTTAAGGAAATGGCTGTTTCTGCAGCAGCCATGTGGCAAGCAACTGCTTCAGGTAATGTTGATGGATTTGTTACTGCCTGGTTGCCCAACACCCATAAGACATACCTGGATGCGGTTAAGAATAAAGTTGAAGTTGTCGGAACCTTGTTTACTGGTGCAAAAATTGGTCTGGTTGTTCCCAGTTATGTAACAATCAATTCCATAGCCGAATTGAATGCAAATGCAGACAAGTTTGATGGCAAAATCATCGGAATTGATCCGGGCGCTGGTTTAATGTCCGCGACTGAAAAGGTTGTCAAAGAATATGGTCTGGATAAAATGCGTTTGATGGAAGGATCGGGCGCGATCATGACTGCATCGCTGGCCAATGCTTACAAAACTAAGCAATGGGTTGTTGTTACTGGATGGTCGCCGCATTGGAAATTTGCGCGTTGGCAATTGAAATACCTGGATGATCCCAAAAAAATCTATGGGGAAGAGGAAGTGATTCAAGCTGTTGTTCGCAAAGACTTAAAAAAGGATCTGCCCGATGTTTATGCGTTTTTCAAAAATTTCAAATGGCCGGAAAATGGGCTTCAAACAGTCATGGGTTGGAATACTCAGGATGATGCGGATCCTTATGAAAATGCAAAACGTTATTTAAAAGAAAATCCAGATGTTGTCAAAAAATGGCTTGGGAAATAGCGTTTTTGACTCTATGAAATAATCTGAAAATAAGTTCCCCCATTTATTGATATTGTAGAGACGTATCATACTACGTCTCTACACGACCTTATTTTTTTGTACGATCATGAAAAATGAGCATATGCGCCAGGCTTCGACACATATGATCTATCCAATAATTGCATCATATTAAAGTAGCCTGAATGCTATCAAATATATCCTGTTCAGGATATTTAAGTAGCCTATGTATCGAAAAATTCCATTAGAAATATTTATTGATAATCAATGGATAGTCTTAGGAGAAGCTCATCTTGATGAAACGTATTTATCTCAAGGCATTCAAGCGCCAGGATTTTTTGAGTATGACTTTCAATATTTAGATATTTATGGAATGCATTTGTTCCAAAACAATATTTTTGCAGCAAGTGTCCGCTATCCATTGAGCTATGAACGATATTGTGAAAGTTCCTGGCCATCCTTTCTCGTTGATATAATACCTTCAGGTGCTGCCAGGAAATACTGGATCAGGCAATTGCAGATAAAAAATGGTCCTATTGCGGATTTTGATCTTTTGGAAAAAGGGAGTATCAATCCACCCGGAAATATACGTGTTAAATCTGATATACAACTATTTTGTACGTATCATGATCATCAAGGATTTACATATGAAGAAATAATCAACAGAGGTATTCATTTTCTTGAATATGCACAAAATTCGGGTGCAATTGTTTCTGGTACAAGTGGGGCTCAGGGTGAATCTCCGAAATTTTTACTGGTTGAAGATTTTAAGGGGCAATGGCATGGTGATGGCGCATTACCTGATAATCTTATTAAAAATAGCTGGCTGGTTAAATATCCAAGGGGGAAACAGGAAAGTGATTATAAAAATGATTGATATACCCATTATTACAGAAAAATATGACATTTTTATGTTAGAATTAAGGACATTTCTCAAAAAACTGTGAAAGAGCCAATAGAAAAAAGAAAGCAATATAGGGACTTGCTTTATCAGAAGATTGATGAAAACAATATCGATCTTGTTGACGCTTTAAAGCTTACTCGAAAAATTGTGGGGAAAAGTCAACAGGATTATGCGCATATGGTTGGCCTGAGTAAAAAAATTATCACTGATTTTGAAAGGGGTAAAGGAAATCCAACCCTTGACAGCCTGATTAAAATGTTCAAACCTGTTGGACTCATACCTGGATTAAAACGAAGAAAAATTTTATTTTAGACATGGTTTGACCAGTATGATTCGTTAAAAAGATGAAGTTATTTTCAGAGCATTCCTATGTTCAATCAGATAATTTCCAGGATTTAACTCGCTCAACCCGATCCCGATATTCTTTCAAGTGTTGTAATATATCTTCAAGGGTTTGTTCATCATACAATTTCCCAGCCAACCGATACCAGAGCGACCGACATCGATCCTGGATCATTTTAAAATCGTCAGGCTCAATTGTTGACAATTTCGCACCATATTTAACCATTGCCTGATAAGCGCGCTGGCTATCTTGCCGATTCTTTTTACAAAATTGAACCATTTCTTTATTTCTGACAAGTTGTATTTTATTTCGATATTTTTTGGGCAAACGATTCCAGACATCAAGGGCGATCAATGATGTTGATGGAGAATAACGTATTTTCATGGGATTGATATATTTTACCTTAGGGTATATCTGGCTTCCCACCACCCACAATGCCGGGCCGATAAATGCATTCATTTTATCATTTCTAATGTCAGTTGCGCCCTGCTTTATTGTACGCACAATAGGTTCAACGCCAAAAGATTCAAGTACCGATTTTTCCAATGCGCCAAAACACGACACAAAGGTTGATTTTTGAAAATTCTCAAGACGTGTCAATGGATATTTTGTTGAATAGATTTGATCAAAATCCTGGTCTGTCCAGAAAATCAATTTATAGCCATTTTTTTCTGCAATCTGATCAAATTTATCAAGCATTTTATTTCGAATATAGTCCACTTCATCATAGTTTTGAAATAAAAAGGGCAATTCCAGCACAGTCATTTCAGGACAGGCCAAAACAGTGCCATGCGCAGAAAAGGCAGCACCATCTAATTCACCAGATTTAATCATTCGCAAATAATCTTCTTCTTCACCCATCTGGCCATTCCAGTAAAATTTTAAGCGAACTTCATGATTGGTTTCCCGCCGAATGACCGGAATAATAATTTCCCGAATATGCTTGGACCATCCAACTGCCTTCGGTGCAAGGGTTGCGATGCGGATAATATACTTATCACGTTCCCCATATGCTGGTCGCATCGGCATGGTTATAATCACCATGATAAGAACGTTTAGAAGAACAGATAATTTTTTTGAATAAAATTTCATGAATAATACCTAATAATCAGGTTTTATATTGTCAATAATTCCCCTGTTCTAACTGTATGATATCCACCCAATGCCAAAACCTTTTTTTGAAAATTTTGTGAACGTACAATTGTCACGAGCGCCTGGATCAATGATGTTTCCCAGTATTCATCTGGAATGACCAGATCATATTGCTCTCGAATAATTGGGATAAATCCCAGATCCAGGGCTTTGGCCGCTGACAATATTCCCATCCCGACATCTGCCGCACCACTGAGAATATTTACTGCAACGCCCATGTGTGTATATTCATCAATGTGATATCCAGAAATTGCATCAGGATTAATATCGTTCTTCTGCAACAAATAGTCCAACAAAACACGCGTACCTGATCCAGCCTGTCTGTTAATGAATTGAACATTTTTTCGTTTGAGATCTGCAATACCTTTGATATTTTTGGGATTATCTCTGGCAACGATTAATCCTTGTTCCCGCATAACAAGATGCATACAACGTACTGACATATTGGGCAAATATTTTTTAATGTAGCTGACATTGTATGTGCCATCATCTGCATCCAACAAATGTGTACCGGCCAGATGGCATGTGCCTCGTTTAAGAGCGAGCAATCCGCCAAGACTGCCAACATGACTGGAAGCCAGTTTGATATCAGGATAATGATTGCTGATTTGATCGGCCAAAATATCCAAAGAATTATCATGGCTTCCCACAGCCATAATTGTATTTTCAATGGTGAATTCAGATTGAATCAATTCTGCATGAGCTGTATCATTTGCTTTCAAACCTTCAGAATGACGTGGAATTCGTATAATACCATCTGCCTGAGTAAATGAAGTTATTGCACCTGCGCCTCTTGGCAGTGATGATGCCACAATCTTCCCGCCTACGTTACCCAATTTTACACGAATAAATTCTTCGATTCCAAGCTTTGATGGCATATTTCGAGTCAATTGTACTGGCAGGATTTTTCGTTTGGGCGGGGATATACCGATCATTTGGTATATCATGGGTCTGATGAACTGATCAAAGATTACAATTGCCGAAACAGGATATCCTGGTACGCCAACAACAGGCTTTTGTTGAACAACACCTAAAACAACTGGTTTTCCAGGCATGATTGTCACACCATGTAAAAGAACTTTTCCTAATTTTTCAATAATTTCCCGGGTATAATCTGATTCACCAGCAGATGAACCGCCAACCAGAAGAATCATATCATATTGGGATATTTTTTGCGCAATAATTTGTTGAATATCATCTGCATTATCCGAGACAATGTCGTGGCGGTCTGCAAAAGCACTGCATTCATTAACACATTGTTTCAGCATGTAGCCATTGGACTCAATTATACTGCCTTTGGGCGGATTATCAATATTTTCAGATTGCCAATTTATCAATTCAGAACCGGTTGGAATAATAAGAACTCTGGGTTTTTTTCTAACATTAGCATAAAACACACCGCCAGACAACATGGCGCCAATACAGTATGGTGTGATCACATGATTCTGTGGAAAAAGCATTTCTGTTGCAACAATATCTTCACCCATTTTTCGGACATGTTGCCAGGGAATGGCCGGTGTTTCAATAAAGATTTGTTCGGATTTTGTTTTATGTACATTTTCAATCATAATAACAGCATCAGTATTGTCAGGCATAACATTTCCAGTATTTACAAAAAAAGCATCCTTGCCCGGCTCCAATATGACAGGGCGATCCACATGCGCACCATAAGTTTTTTCGGAAAGAACTGCAATGCCATCCATTGCAGCGGCATGATAATTGGGGGATGACTGCTTTGCAAAAATGGGCGTTGCTAAAACACGGCCTAAAGCATCGACAACAGGTATGCTTTCTGACTCAGTTTTATTTGAAAAACTAGAAAACCAGAGCGATCTGGCATCTTCCAGACTTTGCATTTCCAGATAAATGTTTCTTTTGTTTGTTTGCATTGATACTCCTTAGGAACTCTTGTACTGTAGAGACGTAGCATGCTACGTCTCTACAGACAAACATTTTTGAAAAGGAAAACTCATTTTTCAAGCATTCCTAATTGCTTTTCGAACCAGTTTAACAAAAATGATAAAACGTCATATTTTTCTGGTTCATTATGAATTTCATGATACAGGTTGTCCCAAATTTTTAACGTACAAACATCTTTTGTTTTTTTAGCAAACTCTCGGCTTGCTTCACAAGAGGTAATTTCATCCTTTCCGCCATGCATGATCAAAAGCGGTGCAATCAATTCCCGGGCATGTTTCATCACCCACTGACCTGTGTGAAGAATATCGATGCCCAGACGAACAGAAACTCGGCCGTGGACAAGGGGATCTTCAACGTATGCACGAACAACTTCCGGATCTTTTGACAGCTTGTTTGCATCCAATTCACTTGGCATGGGCAAAAAAGGGACAACATTATACAGCGCTTTCCCCATAGCAATTTTCCATGAAGGGAGTTCAACAGCAGTTTTAAAAGCAGGACCCGTGGCAACAACGCCATAAACCCTGGGCTTTCGATACAAGGTATAATTGATTACCAGATTTCCGCCCATACTGTGTCCATACAGAAAAATCGGGATCCCCGGATAATGAACTGTTGCCTCACCTCTCAGTCTTGAGATGTGCTCCATCATGGCTTCATAAGATGTCGCATGACCAACAATGCCACCGGATTTGCCATGTCCGCACATATCAAATGCCATGACAGCAAAACCGGCATCATTTAAAAATTTGGCAACATGTGCATATCTGCCACTATGCTCTCCCAATCCATGTACAAGACATACAACAGCTTTGACATCCTTGGGTTCCCAACACCTCGCAAAAATAGATATCTCTCTTCTGGTTTTCCAACCAAATTCGTAGTAATGCATTTTGTTCTCCTGATTCTGTTTTGATTATTTAGTTGACATTCTATCCTAAATAATATGGCAAGCGCAAACACATGGGGGTACAACATGATTAGAACCGGTTGCAACCCCACATGCGCCTGGTTAAATTCGTCCGCCTGAATTTAATACGCCAGGCGGACAAATTTAGTCAGGCGCACGTAAAATTTTTACCCGAAAATTTATAATTGGTTACTCAAACTAAACTTCAATAAATTTTCTGTAATATCGCCTCTCAGACTTACTGGTATAATCATCCTTTTCAATCAATTGTTTTAACTGATTTCGCAATGGCTGGATCATCAGTTCATATTGCGGTTTCTGAATCATATTTCCTTGTTTCATATTTTCCAAAAGTGTGATTTGACCTACAATTTCGCCAAGCTGTTTACCAAGCTGTTTACCACGCTTTTTACCACGCTTTTCACCACGACTTTCGGCTGCCAGTCGTGCTTCTTTCAATGCATATTGTTCTAATGTGGTTAAATATTTCATTTTAAACACCTCTTTATGTTGGGATATGGTTTCATTATATTTTCGGGATAAATCGTCTGGTAATACCATTAACCAGTCGATAAACCTTATTACTGTGATTGTCCAACGTTGGTTTTTCCATTTAGGCGGACAATCTCTGACTGACACGGACACCCACATCACGCGTTTGAAAAAACCAAAGTTGTATGATCATGAAATACATTTTCCCGGATATCAAGAAAAAAACATCACAATCCCAAACATTGTAATTACAATTGCCCCTATAACTGATAAAGAACAATGAAAAAATTGATACCGCCCTTGAGAGGACTTGCTTATTGTCGTAATGGCATTTCTTGAAAAAATTGCGATAATAGCAAATATGCTGGTGGTCATGCCCATCCCCATTCCCATTGCCAACAACGCGATCAATCCAATTCCAACAATATTGATTGAAATTGTAAAAATTAAAATGATTGCTGCTCCCGGGCAAGGAATCATACCTGTTGTAAAAGCAACAAACAAGAGTTGCTTTATATTATGGTTCACAGACACCGGTTCAATATTATTTTTTCTTATTTCTAATATCGCGTGAATGAAAAGAAAAATTCCAACAACAATCAACAATGCATAACTGACCTGCTCAACTGGAAGGGCTGTGGAAAATAGCACAGGTGATTCAAAAATCAGTTTCATCACCAGTACAAACACAGCACCTGAGATAGCATGTGTAATGGATAACACAAATGCCATCAGAATTCCCAGGCTATAGTTTCCCGGCTGCGCTATAAAATAAGACGACACAATTGATTTGCCATGTCCCGGCCCCAAAGCATGAACAACACCATATAAAAATGAAAATAGAATAAACAAAAATAAAGACTCTCCCCAAAAATCTCTTTTAATTTCATTTCCAAAATCGGTCAATATATCTTTGATGTATGATTGCCATTGATTGACACGCATGACAATTGCCTGCCATCCAACTGTTTGTGTTTTATCGCTTGCAATTGTTTCTGTGGGGTTTTTCAAATTTTTTGTTTTCACAGATTTTGATACATGTTTTTTAAACTGAAGCGCAATCCCTTTGGGGGTAATCTGCCCCATGTAATATGAAAATGACGCTATCGGGCCGATTGCGTGTGTGATATTTAAAGCATCTGACTCAGAAATTAAAAATGATGATATTCGCATACTGGTATAAAAAGAATCATCATAAACACTCATTTTGACTGATGAAAAATTTTTGTCGGCTTCCACATAACAGGGGATAAAAAATTCATATACGAGCCCTTTTGCGGTGGCCTTCGTATTGAAATCCTGTGCAACACAATCTTTAATATCTTTGTTTTGAATGCGGATATGTTGAAAATAGTTGAATTTTACCAGTGAATCAAATGCGCCTTTTTTAATGCTTTTTATATCTGATGGTGTTAATGTCAATTGATCAGGATCATATCCTGGTGCAAATGAACTGAGCATGTTGCCAGAAAACATCCTGTCCAACACCCAATGATTGTGAAATCCTGCCAGGCCATACTGATCAAATACAACAGTGATAGAACAATCAACAAAAACATGTGGATGAGCGTGTGCAATTACCGGACTTGCCAATAAATATATAATAATTATTAATTTTTTCATCAGGTTATTCAATAAAAGATTATTATCAAATTGTTTCTTTGTTCGTTTCAGTTTTCCTGGTCGTTTCATGAACAATTATAATTGTTCCAATAATCGAACATGAATATTATCAAATCCACCATTAGACATAACAATTACCAGATCATTTGCACGTGCTGTTTGTACAACAAAATCAATAATTTGATCAGTCGTTTCAAAATAATGGGCATCCTGTCCTTTTTGATTGAGCTTATCCACCAGCTCCTGTGATGAAAAACGTTCATTTTCAGGGATTTTTTCCAAAAGGGGTGCCTGCCTGATACACACAATATCAGCCGGATAAAAAACATCCGGATAGACATTTTGGAAAACACGTCGTCGGCTGGAATTTGTTCGTGGTTCAAATACAGCAATAATGCGGCCATTTGAATAAAAAGGTTTGACAGCTTTCAGGGTTTCGAGAACTGCTGTTGGATGATGCGCAAAGTCATCCATTATTGTAATTCCATTTTTGATTCCTCTAACTTCCTGGCGTCTCTTAATTCCCTGAAACAATTCAATGGCTTTTGCCATATCTGATTTTTTAATTCCCAAATCTGCGGCCACTGCGATGACAGCAAGGATGTTTGACAGATTATGTTCACCCATCAGCGGTGTTTGAAAATGATAAAAAAATTGATTGTTGGAATATACCTCAAATTGTGTATAGGGTAGATTGTACCCAATTGATTGAATGTGCCAGTGTGAATCCATATGGCCATAGGTTTCACAACGACAGGGGGGATTCTTGATTAGTTCTTGCACATTTTCATTGGGGTTGTATGCAAGCAACAGGCTTTCGGCTGATAAACCCATAATCAAACAACGAAATGATTCCTTTACATGGGACAAATCCCTGTAAATATCAGCATGATCAAATTCAATGCTGGTTAGTATTGTATGGGAAGGCTTATAATGAAGAAATTTTGGGGATTTATCAAAAAAGGCAGTGTCATATTCATCACCTTCAACCACCATGTATGGGCCATTTCCAATACGATAATTGCTTGAAAAATTCTGAACAATGCCACCAATAAAAAATGAAGGATCTTGCCGGGCTGTGTACAAAATCCAGGATAACAAAGAAGATGTCGTTGTTTTGCCATGTGTTCCAGTAACAAGCAGGATTTTGCGGTTGCCAAAAAAATGTTGTATTGCTTGAGGCATTGAGCAACAGGGGATATTATTTTCTATCATGGCTGTAACCTGAGGATTATCTTTGGAAACAGTGTTGCCAACGATAATCAGATCGGGTTGTGGATCAAGATGGGATGGTGCAAAACCTTGTAATACAGGTACGCCTTTATCAGACAGAAATGTACTCATCGGCGGATAAACATTGTAATCCGAGCCTTTGACATTAAGACCCAAATCTTTTAGCATACAGGCAAGCGCGCCCATGCCAGTGCCGCAAATGGCGATCATATGAACTGTTTTGACAGTATTTGGAATTGTATTATTTAACATATTAACGTGTTACTGAACTCTCTTTTATAATGCGCCATTCCTGAGCTTCTTTCTTGAACAAAATTAATTTTTTGCTCTGATCTTCGTAATTATTTGATGAGTAAAACTGATCAAAGGTGACACGTGCAAGCGTGCAATTTACAAATGAAATCTGTGGGTTGGCAATTGTAACATTAATGTATTTTTTATTCAGACGTCTTTTTCTCTCACGTTCCCAACTGTTTCGACTCATATTGCCTGGAATTTGAAAATCTGGGGCATACATGGAAATGTATCCTTTAATATCTCGACGTGACCAAACAGATGCCCAGGTTTTCAATGAATTGACAATCGCTTTTTCCTCAATCGTTTTAAGTTCAGGATTGTTATCCCATGCAGGACATGGGCCTGGTTCTGTTTTTGAAGCATCCATATGGGTTGACATTGTTTTTTGGGATTGTTGATCGCCTTTGGATATTTTTTGAACTTCTTTTTGGATAACATTTTGAACCATTTTTTGAGCTTCAGCCCGGGCAATATTTTTTGCCTGAATTTTTTGTGGCACAGATGCCGGTGGGTTATGTATTTGTGAGGGTCGCTGTTGCATTGAATCCTGAGATTGCATCGGCTGAGGTGTCTTTTGCCGATAGACCTTTTGTTCGCTCGCTGCAATTTTTTTCGGATTCCCCTGCATAATCGGCAAATTATTGATGTGATTCAGTTTTTTATGAATTGACTTTTTATCCGGATCCAATTGCAAGGCTTTTTCATAAGACTGGCGGGCAATATTCATATAAATATCCCCAAGATTTTCATGCGCTTTTGTATATCCAGGATAAATCTCAATGGCTTTCTTTAAGGCATCACGTGCATGATAATAATCTCCCTTGACCGCATATGAAACAGCCAAATTATTATAAAGTTCTGGCTTTAAAGGATATTCTTGCGTCAGCAATTTGAAGACATCAATGGACTCATCAATTCGACCCGACTCAAAAAGAATTAACCCGCGCAAAAAAAGCGCCTCAGGTTGTTTTTCATTTGTGCCCAAATATGTGTCCACTTGTTTAAGGGCTTCTTTGAGCTGACGTTTTTCCAGTAAATTTCTGATATTATCAAGTGTAGCGTCAGCCAGTATAATGCCAGGAATCATTAGACAGGCAATAACAAGACATATTATTTTTTTGATACAGTTTATCATTAAATCCTCCATCAACTTGATGTTGATTATGTTGCTTAATCCTTTAATAAAAGCATCCCTTCGCAACAATAATTGAAAAAAAATTATCTTTTCCCAATTTCAAACGATCCTGTTCACATTGGGATAAGTTCATTTTTATTATAACAGCATTAACTTGTCAATTCATAAAGCAAAAAAATATTTATGCGGGTATACAGTGATTCTCAAACAGGTATCCGAATGACAAAGCATGTCTTTTCTGGCGCACTTTCAGCATGAATGGTTCCCTCATGCATTTCAATAAGATACCTTGCAATAGCTAAACTCAAACCCAATCCCTTCTGATGATGCATGACATCGCGTACAGCAAATTCGTGAAAAATTTTATCCATCCAATCAGGTTCTATGCCCTTACCCTGGTCAGATATTCTTATTTCACATGCAGTATCCAGTTTGATTCGTTCAATTGTGACAATGCCATCAGCCGGTGAAAACTTGACTGCATTTTCAATTAAATATGTAAAGACTTTGACAAGCATGCGCCAATCAGCAACAAATATAATATCATTGTCAGTATCATCATAGACAATCGTCACATTTTTGGCCTTTGCTTCTTTTCTTACAGCTTTAACAGCAACGCCTAAAAATGCATTCAAGGAATTGCTGTTTTTGTCAAGTCTAAGGCCACTTTTAATATCACAGAGTAAGGTTGTTTTCTTAACAAATTCAAGCAATCTGCGTCCACTATCTTCAATCACCTGAATATAAGCTTTTGCCTCTTCTCCAATTGAATCATCTGATCGCAATAGCTCGGTTGAAAGCAGGATTCCATTTAAGGGCGTTCGGGTTTCATGTGAAAAAACACGCAGCAAATCACTTTTGATTTGATCCACTTCCTCTGATCGTTTCAATCGAAGAAACACCCGAATTTTTGCTTCAAGCTCTTCATCAACAAATGGCTTGACAATATAATCATCCGCCCCCGCTTCATATCCTAGCAATCTTTCTTCAAGCATTGATTTTCCAGATATCAGAATAATTTTTAACAGATAATATCTATGATCAGCACGCACACGACGACAGACTTCATAGCCATCAATTCCGGGCATCATGATGTCCAAAAGCATTAAATCCGGATTAAATTCAGGCAATATCTGAATGGCTTCTTCACCACTTTCAGCAATTCTGACTGAATATTTTTCAGACAAAATTTCTTCCAGAATTTCTAAATTAAGCGGATCATCATCAACGACAAGAATTTTAAATCGGTTTGTTTCCATATATATTCCATATTTTGAATTGGCCTGATGACTATATATTGGAGTTTGTATGAATTGATTACATTGTGGATAAAATACTTTGCTTTATCCACAATTTACATAAGACAGACGCTGAAGCACAAAAAAAATCGGCCAAAAAATCACAAGCGATATGGCTCTCCCAGGGAAAGACCAAGTTCAAGGGCCTGTTTGTTCATGTTAATAAAATCTGCCGGAATTCGGGTTTCCAGAACTTTAATAATGGAATCAAGCATTACAACCTCGGTTAACGCAATAACCACCCCTAACATACAGATATTAAATACAATTGGTTTTTTAATTTCTTTTAAAACATTTTCATACATGGGAATTTGAACCTGTCTGGCATCCGCTTTTTTGTGCGTTTTCACCATACCGGAATCAGATAAAACTGTTCCACCGGGGCGGACAATGGGGGAAAATTTATGATAGGCCTCCTGAGTCAAACACACCAGAAAATTGGGTTGTGTCACTTTTGGAAAAAGGATTTCCTTGTCATCAATGATAACATCCGAGCGTGTTGCACCACCGCGTGCTTCAGGGCCATATGCTTGCGCCTGAACAGCAATCAAGTTTTCATGCATAACTGCCGCTTCCGCCAATACAATTGCTGCTGTTATGACCCCCTGTCCGCCTGAACCTGAAAATACAAAACGAATTCTGCTCATAATTACGTCCCTTTTCTTAATTTTTCTATCAATGAACTATACTCACTGCAATATTCAGGAAGTTCCTTTTCAACAAATACGCCGCGTTCAATCAGATCGGGATTCTCCTGTTTTGCCTTAGACCCAATTGAAGTTGTTTCTGTTTTATAGGTTTCCATCATATCGACTGCATTGCCCATTTTATTTCGACGTCCAAAATTGGTTGGACATTGAGATAGGACTTCAACCACAGAAAAACCATCATGTAAAATGGCAGATTTAATCATTTCAGTGAGTTGTTTGACATGATAGGTTGTTGTTCTAGCTACAAATGAAGCACCGGCGGCTTTGGCCAATTCGACCACATCAAAATCATGATCAATATTGGTATAAGGAGCGGTTGTCGCTTTGTAGCCATAACCAGTCAGTGGAGAAAATTGCCCACCGGTCATTCCATAAATACGATTGTTCATGACAATCGCTGTCATGGCGATATTTCTTCGAGCAGCATGTATAAAATGATTGCCGCCAATTGCGAGTGCATCGCCATCACCCATGGGAACAATAACGTTTAATTCCGGGAGGCTCATTTTAATTCCAGTGGCAAATGCCAGTGCCCGGCCATGAAGGGTATGGAGGGTATGAAAATCAACATAGCCTGATATTCGTGCTGAACAGCCAATCCCTGACACAACAACAATTTCATTTCGACTCAATCCCAATGATGCAACCGCTCTGAGCATGGCATTCAAGACGATACCATGTCCACACCCCTGACACCATATATGCGGAAAAAAACGTTCGCGAATATATTTTTTTATAGACATAGATTAAACCCCTCTCCCCTGAATAACTCGCAAAACATTTCGAATATCCGTTGGGGAAATAAATACGCCATCAATACGATTACACAAAAATACACGTTCTGGTCGGGCTGCACTCATTTTGACCAGATGTACCAATTGCCCCATGTTTTGTTCCACAACAAGGATGTATGAGGCATCCGAACATCGGTTACGAATGATATGTACAGGAAAGGGCCATATGGTTTGAAGTTCTATTAATCCTAATTTTTCACCACGTTTTCTGCGATTTTCCACCACATGACGTGCCGAACGTGCCGAACAGCCATAGGAAATAATTACAATGCTGGCATCATCCATATAATATTCTTTATGGCGTGCAATTTGATGCACATTGTTATTGATTTTATCCACCAAATGATGCATCAACCCGCCGACAATATTGGGATTATTGGTGGGAAATCCCCACATATCATGTGCCAGACCGGTAACATTATAACGATGCACCCCGCCGAAATCTGACATGGGAAGTCGGCCATCCTCGCGGGGCAAATATGGATGATAGTCCACACCTTCCTTGAACTCTGTTTTTAATCGTTCTACCAGAGGAAGTTCCCCGGGTTCGGGAATAAATACACGTTCGCGCATATGCCCGATCACTTCATCCAGAAGCATAATGACTGGCGTACGATAAGTTTCAGCCAGATTGAATGCATCAACAGTAATTTCAAATAAATCCTGATGACAGGATGCTGTCATGGCAATAATTGCATGATCGCCATGTGTACCCCATTGCGCCTGAAAAACATCACTCTGGGAAACATTGGTAGGAAGCCCGGTTGATGGCCCCCCGCGTTGAACATTGACAATAACACAGGGTAATTCCGCCATAATTGCATATCCTAAGCCCTCCTGCATCAGAGAAAAACCTGGCCCACTTGTTGCGGTCATGACTTTTTGCCCGGTTAACGACGCTCCAATTATTGCGCATATGGAGGCAATTTCATCTTCCATTTGAATAAATGTACCATTTAGTCTCGGAAGCTTTTTTGCAAGATGCTCGGCGATTTCTGTTGATGGCGTAATGGGATAACCGGCATAAAAAGTCAGCCCCGCATATAAAGCAGCCTCAACACAAACTTCATTGCCCTGAATAAATTTAATTTTTTGCGTCATGGTTTTCCTTTTTAAAATAATTAAGCCTGTAATATGGACATGTATGATTATTCATTGGCTTCAGTTATTACTTCAATGGCTAAATCCGGGCATCTGAGTTCACACATTCGACAAGCAATACATTTATCCGGATGTGCAACATAAACCTTTTCATTGCTATTCAAGGCCAACACATCTTTTGGACAAAAATGAACACAGATACCGCATCCTTTGCACCATTCTTCCTGGATTTCATGCGCTTTGTATTTAACTTTTGCCATTACTATTCTCTTTTTTCAGGATAAGCCTGACACTTATCCGGTTTAATGTTCTAAGGTTCTTTCACAAGCCGCAAACCAATATAATTTGCCGCTTTATTTTCCAGAAAATAATCCCTATTTGCAGATCTCGCCAATCGGGGATAATGCGTCCAGCTTCCACCACGAACGACATAACCAGGCCCTTCCTGCATGTATATCGGATCCTTTTCAGCATGTTTTTCATACGCATCTTTGTGATAGATATCCATGCACCATTCGTAAACATTACCATGCATATCAAACAAATTCCAGGGATTTGGTTTTTTCAATGCAACAGGATGTGTACCGCGGGAAATGCATTTATACTCATTTTTTGGCCATCGCGTGGCGAATTCAATACAATTATTACTGATATACCATCCCAGTTCTTCCAATTCAGGTGAGACACCTTTGGCATTGACAGTCATCGGACCAGATGACAATGGCGTTTGCGTGCCTGCACGGCATGCAAATTCCCACTCCGCTTCAGTCGGTAATCGGTACGTATCAGTATCTTCAAGCTTGTTCAATTTATCGATAAAAAGCAAGCATGTCTCATAAGCCACATTTTCCACCGGACAATCGCTTCCACAGTTCCAGAAAGATGATGGATTTTCACCCATGACTTGTTTCCATTGCGCTTGCGTGACTTCTGTTTGACCCAGATAATAAGGTTTTGAGATTGTTACCCTGTGCTGTTTTTCATCAGTATCTCTTTTGGCTTCAGTTTCAGGGCTGCCCATCATAAAGCTGTCAGGATAAATGAGAACAAATTTCATGCCAATACTATTTTCAACCTCTTGCGCAATTTCCGGCATTTTTTCCAGATGAACATCCAGGTAAACATCTTCATTACCATTGACATCAACCCGCTGGTAATGGGGTTCATAGCCGCGATATTTGATTTCAACTTCGTATGTGCCGGCTTTCAAAGGGATGCCCTGATAAAAATTTTTGGGCATATCTTTGATATGGATATCTGCGTTGTCTGGCTGCGTGTGGATAAACATCATACTTTTGGGAATTTTTACCTGATTCATGACGACATCAACGCTATAATGATAATGATATTGAACGTCCAGCCAGATAGAATAAGGCAGGTAATCCTTTTGTTTGATCCACAGGCGATATTTATCTGGCGCAACTGGAAATTTTTTAAGCGGCGAGCTGCCAATATTCCAGCCATTCAAGTAGACCTCTGACTGAATATTGGATGATACCGATAGATATGACTCAAAATTTTCACTGATTTTTTCTTTGGAAAGGTGACCATTGCTGGACACCTGAAAAACAAAATCTCCCATGCCCACGAGTTTACCATATCTGGGGGTTTGTTCATTTCCAGCGTTTATAACCATCTCATTGGCATAAATGGATAATTCAGTGGCAGTGACATACTGATCATCATTAAGATCAGCCTGCCCTGAAATGGCTTTAATAAAAGCATCAACAAAAACGCTTTTTTCAGGACGCCTGTTACCATCAATTCCAGCAACAATAAATTGTTGAACCGGCATGAGTGTAACTGAGGAAATGTCATTAGGAAGAGTTGTCCTTGCGCGGCGATTAAAAACATTGTTAGAAAGGCAGGTATCAAACATTAATAAGATATGATGTGATGTTTCTTTCCTGGCCCATTGAATAATGTCAGAAACTGACAGTGCGGCTTTCATCAGCTGTGAAGTCTTAGCAATAGGATTGGGCGCATCAGTTGGAATAAGGTAGGCATTCTGCGTTTTTTGGTTGGTATAACCATGACCTGCATAAAAAAGGAGAAGTCGATTCTTTGAACGATGACTTTGCTGAAAAAATGCCTGAACACGTTCTTTTAAATCTTTACCTGTAGGATTCATCAAACGGCTCAAATGAAAATGTTCTTGCAATAATGCAGCTTCAATGCGATCAATTTCATTGGGCACATTGTCTAAATCCTGCCAATAGCCAGTATAATCCTGGACACCAATCAACAAAGCATAACTTTCCTGATACGCACCGATTCTATTGGCATGCAAATCCTTAATTTCAAAGGATGTTGCAAATACGAATGAAGGTGTTACAAGCCATATTAGACTCGTAACACCCAGTGCAGTTATGATGGAAAAAAAAGTCAAACAGATTTTTTCCATGAGATTGAATAAAATCTGTAGACTCAGGCTTCGCAGATTTTTTGTCTGAGTTTTCCCGAACATTTGAATGTTACAACTTTTCTCGCTTTTAAGGTCATCGGATTGCCGGTGGCTGGATTTCTTCCTTTTCTTGCATTTTTAGTTTTAATACAAAATTTCCCAAACCCGGAAATCAGGACATCCTCACCAGCTTCTAAGGTTTTTTTCATAATTTCCAATAATGATTCAACAAGGGTAACTGAATCCTTTTTGGTAAAACCGATATCTTTGCTGATAGCGGAAACAATATTGTTTTTTGTAAGTGTCATTATAGCCTCCTGACTAAGTGTTAGACGTAACAGCCCATACCCCTCTTGAATTGATTTTTTTTATTTTTTCATTTTTTATTCTAATTCAAGATATTACGAACTGTTGTGTCATTAATATTTTTTGGCATTGTCTACATGTGCTTTGTGCAATGTAAATGCCATCTATATAATATAGACACGAAAATTTCGATTTTCTTTCACTAAAAATGAAAAAAAATAAAAAAAATTTTTCCCATGTTGATAATTGGAAACTTGTTAAAGAGCAATGAATGCAAGTTAATTGTGGATCATAGACATAAATCTTAAAAAATTCAAGCTTTTTTTTATAAATTTATTGCCAAATATTTTATCATATTTTTTTTTGATATATCCATTCTGGATGCGCTTCAAAAAGTTGCTTTAAAAAACGTATTTGTGGTTTTTCACTGATTGTTTTGGGGATTTCATCCAAAAACATGATAAAATCCGGTACGCTATTGGCTTCAAGACCTTTTCGCGCCGCCTCAAATATATTATCCGGATCCAGGGTCCTGCCCTTGAAAAGAACAATTGCAGCAACCAGATCAGATTCACCCGGCGCGCCACTCTTTGCTGGAATTCCAAACACACAGACTTCACTGACATCAGGATATTGTCCAATAACTTTTTCCACAGTATCAGGTTGAATAAAATCACCCGCCCGACGTAAGCCGCCTCCTTTTCGATAATCAAAATAATACCAACCATTTTCATCAATATGTGCAATATCACCTGTACGATTCCATCCCCCCATAGTCTTCTTGGCGCTGGCTTCAGGATTGTCAAAGTAATTGACAAATGCATTGGACCAAATTGGCTTTGCAATGATTTCACCTGAAACATTTGGCAGGCATGGCCGGTCATTTTCATCGACAACGCGCATTTTAAACAAAAAGATTGGTTTGCCAAAGCTGCCAACAGGGCCTTTTCCTATGGGCTTTCTCGCAAAACCGCCGCCCTCAAGCGTGGAATACCATTCAAGTATTTTGACATCAAAACGCTGTTCAAAATCGTTCCAGATAGCTCTGGGCATTCCCGCACTAACAACCTGTCTGACAGGATTGAGGCAATCTTCGGGTTTGGGGGGTTCATTATATATTCCCGCTGCGACCCCGCCAAGCATACTAAAAGATTTGACATCATATTGACGTGTTATATCCCATAATCGACTTTTTGTAAATCGGGTGCTGAACACAGCCTTTATACATCGGTAAACTGCCGGGGCAAAGGTACATCCTTGGGCATTCCCATGTGTCAGTGATAGACCAGTATAAAGAATATCATCATCTTGATAATTCCAATACCGGCTCAAAATATATCCATAGATTGGCATTCTGAAATTTTCATTCAACACCCCCTTTGGGTCACCGGTTGTTCCTGATGTATAAACAATTTGAAGGGGATGCGCTGGATTTTTTATCTGATAGTCCACTGGTTTAAAAGGGGACGAAAGAATTTCTTCAATGGATCTAAATTTCGATATATCCATTGATGCTTGTTTATCCGGTTTTTCAATGGTAAAAATATGTGAAACACCGGGTATCTTATCCATTATTGCATCCATATGAACCAACAAATCTGCTGTGATAAACACTGCTTTGCTTTTTGAATTTGCAATTTGATGCGCCAGCTTGTGACCTCGGGTTCTTGGATCTATGGGTACAATGATTGCACCGGTAATACTGGCCGCTGCCATCAGATGAATCATCTCCGGATAATTGTACATGATAACTGCAAAGGTATCTCCCTTTTCAAGGCCGGCATCAAGAAGGGCTTTTGCAAATCGATGCGAATTTTCATGCAAATCTTGAAATGTTTGAACAACTTCAGGTAATTGGCCATTTTCAAATGTCAACACGGGAAAATCAGGACGTGTGTTGGCGCGAATTTCAAATAATTGACCTAGAAATGACCAGTTAAGTTGTTTCCTGATTGCAAAAAATGTGTTTCTGGTTGTTTCAAATAAAACGTGTGACATATTGTCCTCATTTTGTCATTGTTGGAAAATATGAATACTAGAATTTATTCTTTTGTGTATCATTTCAAAATAACTCCAAAACGATATTGAACAATTAGGAATGTTCTGAAAAGAACATTCCCATTATTGATATTGTTCGTTTTGAGGTAAATGTACTGTAAAAACGTAGATTGCAACGTCTCTACACGACCTTATTTATTGTACGATCAAGAAAAATGGGCATTTTATTTTCCGAGCATTCCTTAATATTTTCATTGTCAAGGCAATCAGCCAAAATAACGCGTTATTTTTTTAAAATATGTAATGCCATCGCTGCAGCATCAACGCCGAGTATACCGCCACCATTGTGTGTCATAGCAACTTTTGGCGACTTGACCTGCCTGGGGCCTGCTGTACCTCTAAGTTGATGAACCACTTCATGAATTTGCCCAAGACCAGTTG
>Ga0272440_1000747_pt1 | contig 27475 bp, 21 predicted proteins | sample SSMMMBAug17_FD_192440 | JGI IMG/M metagenome (GOLD analysis project Ga0272440, IMG submission 192440) | Marine sediment archaeal communities from Little Sippewissett salt marsh, Falmouth, MA, United States - SSM-MMB-Aug17 | ecosystem: Environmental > Aquatic > Marine > Wetlands > Sediment ... | reverse complement strand
TATACTAACCAGTGGTGCTGATGCTGCATGTATAGCAATCGCACGCCCTTCAGTTAGCTCTTTCAATTTGCCTGTTTCGATAATTTGATATTTACAAAATGGTGTCAGATCATGTTTATCGATATTCATCTCCTTCAGAGATGGACCAATAATGACCAATTCCAGCTTTTCTTTAACAGTTTGCATTTGCAAACAGGAAACAACTGTTTTTAAGGTTTCATATGTTTTTGGTGTTTGTAAAAGAACTGACATCAATGGTATTTTTGAATTATTCATTTTGTTCCCGCTGAACTTTGGTTTGCCGAAGTTTAAAAATTATATTCATTTATATACATAGGGAAAACTCTGAAAATAACGTCCCCATTATTGATATTGTTCGTTTTGAGGTAATTGTACTGTAGAGACGTAGCATGCTACGTCTCTACACGACCTTATTTTTTTTGTACGATCAAAAAAAATAAGTATTATCGTTCAACTTTGGTTTTTCATGGCATAAAATATGCCTTCTTGGTTTGCCAGAATTTTTTTATGAAGATGGCAATCTGGGTAAGAGGGCACATTTCGTGCCATGAAAAACCTAAATTGAATGATAATATGTTATTTTCAGAGCATTCCTAAGAAAGAACCTCATGGTTTGTTGGGATAACAATTCATAGATGTTGCATTTACTCATTGAAGTACATGGCATATAAAAGCATAAAATCATAGACGTCCCCTTTTCCCCACTATTTATATTTATCATATATCTCCTGTAACTTATTATCTTTTTTCATCTCTTTTATCGTTGTATCAAATTTCAACACAGTATTCACGTATGACGACTTTTTTCCAATACATAATTTAAATGGAACGAAATCAAGAATTGTCGGTAATTCGATGATCTGGTTTTGATAGCCCATTTGTTTTAAATTGTAGTGAATGACCTGGGAGGTATCAATAAAGATATCAAATCGATTGTGCAGCAGCATTGTTAAAACAGAATCTAGTTTGGATGTCCACATTACTTTCATGTTAGCAAGGCTTTTTTGAGCCCAGCCACTTCCGATATATTGACCCAGTTTAAATGGCTTCAAATCGTTAATTGTTTTTATTTTTTTGTATTGCTCAATTTTTGGATCATTCTTATTTATAAACATCTTAAAAGTAGCTAAAACAACTGGTTCATTACTGATTACAGTATATTCTTTACGTTCTGGCGTCGGAACAGTCGCAAAAGCATCAGCACTATTTCTTTTAACCATTAATTGTGCTCTTTTCCAGGGATATCCTTCATGTGTAACAGGAATTCCCATCCGTGTCTGTAAGGCTTCATGGAGGACATCAATGAGAATACCATGCATCTGGTTGTTTTCCTTCCATGAGAATGGCGCATAATTATCAAAATACACGAGTTTTAATGTTTTTTGAGAAAAGGCTGGGGTAGAAATACAAATAGCCAATAAAAATAATAAAAAACTTTTCATGATAATTCTCCTTGGTCGAATGTCTCAATGACATCCAACCTGTAAAAATGGGGACGTCTATGATTTTATGCTTTTTTTCTTGTTTAGGAATGCTCGGAAAATAAGTTCCCCATTTAAAAATGCTTGACGTCAAGCATTTTTAAATGGGGAACTTATTTTCCGAGCATTCCTAAGTTGAAATAAAACACTTTTATTTCATCTTCTTCAGTGTAATCCTGGTTCAAAAACAAAATAAACAATTATTCAATGAGGAACTTATTTTCAGAGATTTCCTTAGCAAGTAAAGCATAAAATCATAGACGTCCCTAAAAGCCCATTAAATTTTAAACCGCCTGACAAGAACGTTTAGCTGCCCTGCTAATTCAGAAAGCCCTTCTGCACTATGACGAACCTGTGAACTACTCTTGGCAATTTCTTCAGACGACTGGTTTACCTCTTTAATTTCTTGTGTTATTTCATGTGTGACTTTTGAGCTATGAGCGACATTACTGTTCACTTCATTAATACCATTAGAAATTTGAGTAATACTACTGGCAATTTCTTTCGTTGATACCGATTGTTCTTCTATTGCAGTTGCTATTGTGGAAATAACTTCATTTATTCTTTCTATAACATGACCCACTTTTTCAATGGATTGAATCGATATATTGCTGACATTTTGAATGTCCTCAATTTTGTTTTTAATATCTTGCGTAGAATTCGTTGTTTGCTTTGCCAGCTCCTTTATCTCATTGGCTACTACTGCAAATCCCTTGCCAGATTCACCTGCTCGAGCGGCTTCAATAGTAGCATTTAAGGCTAATAAGTTTGTTTGTTCAGATATCTCAGTAATTGTTTCAGTAACCTGACCGATGGCTTTCGCAGCATTTCCAAGTTCAGACATTTGATTACTGACAATTTTGGATTCTTCAACCGCTTCAACTGAAATTAATCTGGCTTGAGCGGCATTATGTGATATTTCGTTAATTGTTGCGGTCATCTCCTCAGCAGCTGTTGCAACCATGCTGGTATTCACACTTGATTGATCCATTGCTGATGTGACTGAATCCATTTTAACACTTACGCCTTCAACTGATTCAAATACAATATTCGATTTTCTGGATGAATCCTCTGAATTCGCTGACATTTTTTGAGAGATAACTGATAGCTCTGAAGATGAAGCAGAAAGCGTTTCGACACCATTAACGATATTCGTAACCATATCTTTGAGATTTTCCATAAATTCGTTGAATCTTCTTGATAAATCTCCCACTTCATCGTTGCTGGCAATTGGTAAACGTATGGTGAGATCACCTTCACCCTGGGACAGGCTTGTCAGATTTGATACGACAACTTGAATCGGCTTTACGATTGACGCGGCAATGAAAAGCGACAGGAATACGATTATTATCACACAGATAATTCCAACGATGATACTGACCTGTTTTAAGGTTTTAATGCACTTAAAGGCTTCAGATTCTGAAATTTCAGCAAGAAAGGCCCATTTAAAGCCATTAAAGCTCACAGGTGCATAAGCTGAAAGTGCAGACTTGCCATTGTAATTAATAATAATACATTCACCAGTTTCCCCTTTTAGTGCAGAATTGGTTGACCGGGTATTGACCTTCCCTTTTTCAGGTTGCCGAAAAGATGCGACAACAGAATGATGCTTTGAATCTAAATATGAGTCAGATCGCATTAACAAGTCCTCGCCCACCAAATAGGTTTCACCAGTTTTCCCCATGCCAGTGCGTGATTTCATGATCGCATTCAGATCATCTATGGGAAATTGAAAAATCAAAACCCCCACTTTTTTATTGTTTTTAAAAATTGGTGAAGACACAAATCCCGCGGGGGCTTCATAGGAAGGGAAGTATGGATTTAGATCTGTAATTCCCACAAAATCACTTGATGTCGCAGAATTTGCCTTTTGAAACGCTTTACCCAAACCTGTTTTTGCATAAGGTCCGTTGATCAGGGATGTTGCAAAGTCTAACTCTTTAAATACTGAGTAAACCACATTTCCATTTTTCGGATTAACAAGAAAAATATCATAATAACCAAATTTTTTTAAATAACTCCTGATGATTGGGTGATACTTTTCATGTATTTTACTGTAATTGGAGGTATCAAGCGGATTGTTGAGTATATCCTTTGATCCCAATGGATTCGGGTTGGCTTTTATATAATAATATTGCAGAGAAATTGTCAAATCATTTAATTGTTCAAAAATTTGATTAATATCCGGTGGGCGGTTGTTTTGCTGACGATAAACGATGCTAAAGTCATCTGTATAATAAGACCTAAGTTGTCTTCGCATGCGACTAAAATCATTTGATTTCAATCGGTTTTCTTCATTAAAAGCGTCATAGTAATGGTTAAACTCTGTAATGGCCTCAACAATCATAATGTTTTCAGAAAACGTAACAAGTTGATTGTTAATTGTTTTCAGATATTTTTCCACCTGTGCTTTTTTTATATCTCGTATACTGACCAGTTGTGAAAAAACTTGTTTGGAAAGAGAGTGTGTAATCTGGTTCATTGAAAAAATTGATAATATGCCGAAAGGGATAATTCCAACTGATAAAAAGATGAGTATCAGTTTAACTTTCAGCTTCATTTTTTTGAGCATGTTACTCCTCCTGTACTTATGACGTTAATCATTTTATTAGTAAAGGCAGACTTAACTTCTATGAATGAAGTCTTTCCTGTTGACTGTTTAAATAGTGTTAATGTTGATAAGTCTTCAATTCTTTTGCCAATATAAGCATATTTATATTTTTTTCGCAATGAATAATCTGCTCTTTCAGCAATAAAAATTTATTTTTATAAAAATGGGGACGTCTATGATTTTATGCTTTTTTCTTGTTTAGAAAAGCTCTGAAAATAACTTCCCTATTTATTGATATTGTTCGTTTTGAGGTAATTGTACTGTAGAGACGTAGCATGCTACGTTTCTACACGACCTTATTTTTATGTACGATCATTAAAAATGAGCATGTTATTTTCAGAGCATTCCTTAGGAAATCTCTGAAAATAAGTTCCTCATTTAATAATTGTTTATTTTGTATTTGAACCAGGATTACACTGAAGAAGATGAATAAGATGAATTAAAACACTTTTAATTCATCTTATTCATCTTCTTCAGTGTAATCCTGGTTCAAATACAAAAATGAAAAGTTTGGTACGCATATGCTTGATTTTAAATTGTTGAACAGTCAAGCATTTTTAAATGGGGAACTTATTTTCAGAGCTTTCCTTAGCAAGTAAAGCATAAAATCATAGACGTCCCTTAAAAGTCCCCGATTACTTAGGACCGAAAAAGTTTCTTTCGTTAACGATTACAATGCAAAACGTATAGAACGTTGCATTGGTAATGCATTGCAGAAGTTAAAGATTTAACGTTAACAACCATAAGGTTCAGTTGATTTGGTTTAAATTGAAAGTAACTGGCGAGAGGTGAGAGCAATAACAATACCAACCAGCATTTGCGGTCATAGTAAATTTTTATTGCAAAAAATAACAAATCGTTGTATCGTAATTTTTGAAATTACATAAAGGAGAGATCTAATGAATACAAATGATTACTGGTACACCATCTGTCTGAGCTTATTTGTTGGATGTATTACCATTTCATCGATATTGGCAAACAAAATTATTTCTGTAATGGGGATATTTGTGCCAGCTGGTGTTATTGCTTATTCGGTTACCTTTATTGCGACTGATGTGATCAGCGAAATATGGGGCAAACAACGTGCAAGGGATGCTGTAGTTGGTGGATTTATTGCATTGTTCGCAGTGTATACGTTGATCCAGATAAGTCTGATCTTGCCCAAAGCACCTTTTTGGCACAATGAGGAAGCCTTTGCATCAATTTTGGGAAGCACATCCAGAATTATTATCGCATCACTCACCGCCTACCTGATAAGCCAGATGCACGATGTATGGGCATTTCATTTCTGGAAGCGCATAACCAATAATAAGCATTTATGGTTACGCAACAATATGTCCACAGCAATTTCTCAATTTTTGGATTCATTTATTTTTGTAACAATTGCATTTTATGGTGTTATGCCCATTTGGCCATTGATTTATGGACAATGGATTATTAAGTTCATGATCGCAATTGTTGATACACCAATTGTTTATGGCTTTGTTTTAATGATTCGAAAAAGAGCAGTGCAAACCTATCAGAGCTAACAAAATCCAAAGGCAATATCTATGAAAACACAAAAAATTCTGATCATAGAAGATAATAAATTAAATCTCAAACTAATACGAACCATTTTGTTGATCAGTAATTTTAAGGTTTATGAAGCTGAGAACGCTGAGATTGGATTTCAAATTATTGAAGAACATCATCCGGATATCATTTTAATGGATATCCAGTTGCCCGGCATGGATGGTCTCACAGCGACCCGACGTATAAAAGCATCTGAAGCTTATAAAGATATTCCTGTTATTGCGCTCACTGCAAAAGCAATGGATGGTGATGAGCAAAAAGCCCTGGCTGCAGGTTGTGATGGCTACATTGTTAAACCAATCAATACCCAGGGCTTTCTTTCGACGCTCAATAAGTGCATGCAAAATAACATTCAGAACAGACCGAATCCACCAATAAAGAATCTGCCAACAGAGACTCAAAAGGTGGATAAATTGGATCATCGAATTAAAAATATTGAAGGTGCCTTTTCCCAGCGCAGAAAGATTTTGATTGTTGATGATGAACCTTTGAATGTGCAGTTGATGGAAAGCCAGTTAACTGAATATTCATATGATACCATTGCAGCCTATTGCGGAGAAGATGCGCTTGAAATTGTTGAAAAAGAATTGCCGGATTTGATTATTCTGGATGTTGTGATGCCAGGGATAGATGGTTTTGAAGTTATTCGGGCCATACGAGCAAACAAGCGTACCGCTGATATTCCAATAATTCTTTGCACTGTGCTTAACAGCAAGGAAGAACGTATTCGTGGGCTTAATATCGGAGCAGATGAATTCCTGAATAAACCCATCATGTTCGAAGAATTAGTTGCTCGCGTCAGATCATTGATTCGTATCAAAGCATATCAGGATCAAATTAAAGGATATGAAACAATGAGAGACACAATCGTTTCATCGCATAATGAAGCGGAGAAAACAGATACAAATGGCGATGAAGATAAGGAAGATAATGAGAGTGATGCATTAGACAAATTGAAATCCCGCTTTGAAAATGCCCTTCATACCGCCTTGACCGATCCTTTAACAACCCTTTACAATAAAAATTATTTTTTTCATTTCCTGGAAAAAGAGTTGCAACGCGTCAAACGTAATAAAATTCCTTTATCCTTGATGTTTATCGATATTGATGATTTGAAGACAATAAATGAAAAACATGGTCAATCTGTGGTTGATATCATATTGAAAGATATTGGCATCTTGCTTACAAAAAGCATACGAGATGTCGATACTGCCGCCAGATATGGCGAAAACGTATTTGCAATTATTTTACCTTACACAGATGATACTGGCGCTTCAATTGTGAGTGAAAGGCTTCGCAGCAAGATTGCCTCGCTTAGCTATACCTATCCAGGAAGCGAAAAGAACTATCTCACTACTGTAAGTATTGGTGTCGTATCCTGTCAAAACATTACCCTTGATAAAACAAGAATGGTTCAAATTGCTGAAGAATTAATTCAGGAATCCAAAGCAAAAGGAAAAAATAAAGTCACACTCAAAAATGCTGATTTGGAAATTTTTCTCAATGAATGTTATGACAATTGCGACAAAATCATTGGAAACGCCAGTAAAGCAGACGCATGACAGTAACCCCATACAAAGTGGATATACATCACAAGACATACATGAATTACTATACATCTGTTTCATCCACAATGGATATCGCTCGCAAAATGGCACAATCAAATTGTCCGGATAATACAGTTATTATTGCAAAACATCAACATAGTGGTCGAGGAAGAATGCAACGTCAATGGCAATCCGATCATGGCGGCCTGTATATGACCTGGGTGATTCGTCCGCAATTGAAAGCTCAATATTGTTTTGTATACAATTTTTCTGCGGCTCTGGCAATAGTTCATACCCTTGACCAACTATACAATATCAATGCGCAAGTCAAATGGCCCAATGATGTTCTGGTCGATACACAAAAAATTGCCGGTTTATTAACTGAAACACAATTTGAAAACAGTCAGTTTAGCTATTTAAATCTTGGCATGGGATTGAATGTCAATAATCAGTTGAAAACTGATACGTTCAATGCTGTCAGTGTTTGCGATCTTGTTCAAAAAAAAGTTGACATGGATATGCTTATTCAAACCCTTTGTAAAAAATTAAGAAAACAATTTGCGAACATTTGTGTCAATAATGTGCTTGAATCCTGGAAAGCAAATAATTGTACCATAGGAAAGCGGGTTCAAATTGTTCTGCTGAACCGCTTGATTGAAGGGCAGGCAATAGATATCAATCAAAATGGCGCGCTTATTGTTAAATTGGATAATGATCAATTGGAAACGATCACTTATGGCGATTGCATCGTTCCTGGTTTCAAAATTAGCAGCCAGTGACATGAAACAGATTATTAAACAGACAAAAAATGTTGAAAAGGATGAATAAATGAAAATAATCAAATCATCATTTTGGGTTGCCATATGGTTTATCATTCTCACATTTCCAATTATGGTAATCAAGGTAAATACAATAGATCAGATTATTGAATGGCGTTATAAAAATATAGTGTATGTGGGGTTGATCAGCTTTTTTCTGGCAATTATCTGGCAAAAATATATGGACAGGCCAATCCTGAAAAAGACAAAGATATTGCCAGACAAAGTGTTGAAACAAGAACACTGGAAGCCTATTTTTATTGTGTTATTGTTGTTGTCATTGGTGCTTCCGCATTGTGTCTCAGCCTATCAGATTAATATCCTTATCACTGCATTAATATATGTGGTTTTGGGATTGGGACTGAATATCGTTGTTGGTCTGGCAGGATTACTGGATCTTGGCTATGTTGCATTTTACGCTGTGGGCGCTTACAGCTATGCGCTGATTAATTACCACTTTCAAATCAATTTCTGGATTCTATTGCCTTTTTGTGCGCTAATCAGTGCAACCTTTGGGGTCGTTTTGGGATTCCCTGTTCTCAGGTTACGTGGTGATTATTTGGCGATAGTCACACTGGGTTTTGGGGAAATCATCCGGTTGGTTCTGGAAAACTGGAATGCGTTTTCCTTTGGTCCCAGTGGTATCGCAAATATTCCAAGGCCACCTTTTTTTGGTATGGAATCAAATATTCAAACAGCCTCTATCATAATGTTTTATCTTATGCTGGTAATGGTCATTTTTACTATTTTTATGGTCAATCGACTTCAATATTCTCGCATTGGACGAGCGTGGCTGGCCCTTCGTGAGGATGAAATCGCCTGTCAGGCCATGGGAATAGATCGAACAAAAACAAAACTACTGGCATTTGCTTTGGGAGCGACATGGGCAGGCCTGATGGGCGCAATTTTTGCAGCAAAAACGACATTTATTAATCCAGCATGCTTTACATTTCTTGAATCTGCAATAATTTTATCCATTGTTGTGTTGGGTGGCATGGGATCAATATTGGGAGTCATATTAGCCGCGTTTATCCTCATTTTATTGCCCGAATATCTGCGTGCCTTTTCTGATTACAGAATGCTTATTTTTGGGGCATCTATGGTATTAATGATGGTTTTTCGGCCACAAGGTTTGATCTCTCATGTCAATCGGCGATATGAGGCATAAGAGAGACAGTTAATCTCCAGCACAAACATCAGCAAGAACAATCTTTGATTGGGCAGGATCTTCCTCCTCTTCAGGATAGACATCTTTTATTGCAAGAAATACATCAAGGTTGGTTATAAATAGATCAACAAGTTTGGGATCAAAATGTTCACCTCGCTCAGATTTGATCAGGTCAAGAATTTTTTCCAAAGGCCAGGCATCTTTGTAAACACGTTTATAACTCAGTGCATCAAAAACATCCAGTAATCCAGTAATACGACCAAAAATGTTGATTTTTTCACTCTGAAGTGATTGGGGGTAACCTTTTCCATTCCATCGTTCGTGATGTTCTAATGCGATATCAGCAGCAGCACGCATGATTTCACGATCAGAATGTTTGAGAATATCATAGCCGATTAAGGTATGTGTTTTGATTACTTCAAACTCTTCCTGAGTCAGCCTTCCCGGCTTATTCAGGATGGTATCAGGAATACCAATTTTTCCAACATCATGCATGGGTGATGCCAGGCGAATCAATTCCGCACTGTATTCATCAAGGCCTGCCATCAATGCCAGTTTGTATGAATATTCAGCCACGCGACGAACATGGTGAGCGGTTTCTTTGGATCGGGTTTCAACAACTTCGCCCAACGTAATGACCACTTCCTTTTGAGTATCCACAACTTCACGATTGAGATAAATATTATCCAATGCAATGGCCACATTGGATGTAAACACCCGGATCATATCTTTTTCTAAATTGGATAAAAATTGGTTGTAATCCCCCATATACAAAAAATTTCTCGATCCATTTCGACTTGTAAAATGCCCGACATAGTCAGTGTTTGATATAATGCTATTTTGTGTTTTGGCAGCCTCTTCCAATAATTTTTTAATTTTTTTAGGCACAACTTTATCCAAAGGTTGGTTCAAACAGTTTTCATATTTTCCGGTTCCTGCAATTATTTTTAACTCACCTTCATCCTGTGCGGCTGTAAATCCTGATGCATGAAGGTATAGCTGGTCATCCAGACCTAAAAGTGATGACAATTGTGTTAGTGCGCCACTGGCAAATTGTTTTAAAGACTGTAAACGAAAAAGGGAGACCGATGCTTTAAGTATTTGTTCCAAACCTTTTCTATTTTTTTCAATAATATTGATATCTCGGTATGAACGAATAGCCGAGGTTATTGTTGTAAACAAAGATTGTTCTGTTAGAACGCTTTTCATTTTATAATCATTGATATCATATTGTGTGATTATTTCTCGTTCAGGCGCCTGTCCGGGTTGACCTGTGCGTAATATGATCCGAACAAATTTATTTTTTAATATGTCTCGAATATATTTTACGACCTGCAATCCAGAGTCATTTGCTTCCATAACAACATCCAAAAGGATCAAGGCACAATCGGGATTTTCGGAGATTACTTTTTTAGCTTCAGCACCAGAATATGCACTGATAAAGGTTACGCCTTTGCCTTCAAACGTGAAATCATCCAAAACCATTCGTGTAACAGTATGCACTTCTGATTCATCATCAACAATCATGATTTTCCAGCTTTTTGATAATTTTTCTTCAGTATCATCTGTTTCATCCGCAAATACGATGTCCTCATCCTGAAACAACGCACTATCATCTAATTGATTCATGATAAATTGTCCTTTGTTTTCCGGCAATTTATATGCCTTTTGATTAATTCTCCCAGTTCTTTAAGTGTCACCGGCTTGATCAAAATGTCTTTAATACCGGCACCATCAATAATCTCCTGAGTCAACTGATTACTATAACCGCTTGAAATAATAACTGGCAGGTCCGGACGAATTTCCAATACTTTTTTGGCCAAAGCCAGACCAGTCATTTGTGGCATGGTTTGATCAGTTAACAGCAGATCAAAATTATTTGGATTGTGCTGAAATATATCAAGGGTTTTTTTGCTGCTTAACTGAGATGTAACTTTATATCCCAGTTTTTTCAACATTTGTTCCAGAGCTTTGACCACTTCAAGTTCATCATCAACCAGCAAGATATGTTCACCATTACCTCTGTCCTCTTTGATGGCTTTTTCGGTTATATCTTTAGCAACTGGTGCATTAATTGATGGCAGCAATACCTGAAATTCTGTGCCGAGATTTTTGTTGCTTTGGACAAAAATATATCCACCATGATCAACGACAATGCCATGAACCACAGAAAGCCCCATACCAGTGCCTTCTCCAGGTTCCTTTGTTGTAAAAAAAGGATCAAATATTTGTTCTCTGGTGGTATCATCCATGCCCATGCCTGTATCCTTGACAGTCAGGCAAAGATATTTTCCAGCTTTAACATTTGGGAATTGAATATAATTCAATTCATCAACTATCTGTTCATTTAATTGAATGTCGATACACCCGGTTTCATTTTCCCGAATGGCATGGTATGCATTGGTACACAAATTCATAATCACCTGATGCAACTGGATGGGGCTACCCAAAATCGGATCAAAACGTTTTGCAACTTGCTGCTTGATATCAAAGTTTGCCGGAATACTTGCACGAAGTAACTTCAGCGCTTCCTTTATAATGGGTTGAATATATAGCGGCTTTTTTTCCTGATCTCCCTTTCGGGCAAACATGAGAATTTGCTGTACCAGATCTTTCGCTCGTTCGGCTGATCCCATGACACGTTTAAGGTATCGTTGAAGTTTTGCATCATGGGATGTCTCATTGATCGCCATTTGAACATAAGCAAAAATGGGGAACAAAATATTATTAAAGTCATGCGCAATCCCACCAGCCAATGTACCAATAGCTTGCATTTTTTGGGCCTGTCTTAGTTCAGATTCTAAAAATTTTTTTTCTTTTTCAGCCTGCTTATGGGCTTCGATTTCATTGATCAAATGAGAATTTGTTTTTTCCAGTTGAACAGTTCGTTCTTTTACCCGATTTTCAAGTTCCCGGTTAGCGGCACTTACCTTTTCTGTTTCTATATCCAACAATCGTGCCAGGTAAAAATTTTTTCTTTCGTTCAATTCTCTGGAATAACAGGCATACATTCCCAATAAATTGGCACCCACAAAAAAGAAATTATTATTGATAAACATGATCATGGGATTGTCAGAATTAAAAGCAGCAATCTGGTACAAAATGACTATCAACCAGCCTGTTACACTGGCCAATACAAAGCGAAGTCTAAAAATGGTAAATCCAAAAAACAAAACAAGAATCAGACCGGCATAGTATGTATAGTTGGCTGGCGGCGGGGCAATGACAGTCATAGAGATAATACCAAGGCCTCCAACGATTTCAACAAGGGCCATCCAATATTGCAATGACTTCAAAAATTTTTTAAAAAAAGAAAATATCAAAACCATCAATGCGGTGGGACAAAAAAAACCAAAACGAATCCCCCAAATAATTTCTTTCTTATCGGGTATTAAACTGGCATCCAGAAAGCCAAACATTGAATAAAAAATAATGGCCAATACCAACGAGATTCTCATCTGATAAATTGATTTATTGAGATAATCTTGACGAAATTGGGGTTCTAAGTCTGAATCAAATGATAATGAAAATAAATTTATGTTCATTGTAAATTCCGATTTCTATTTTTTGAAGTCGTTACTATTTCAGATTGATCCCCAGAATTCAGTCTGTTTTGTTTCAACTCAAACCTTTTTAATACCCTGCACAAACAGATTCACATTTTGGGGTTCAGAAAATACAGTTACATTATCACAAAATGATGTCTGTTGAAACAATTGTTTTAATTCATCAGCGTTTCGATATATCAGTCGCCAATCCAGAATATGATCCATAAACAATCTATCAGGATTGCTCGGGGCAAAATTTCCGATAATAAGATATCCATTATTTTTTAACTGTAAATAACACCGATTGACAAAGGCCGTAAAAAGTGAATCGTTCAAATAATCTGTCAGCCCTGCAGAATAAATGATGTCATGTAATCCAAAATCGGAATCAATCTTGCCAAGTGCCCATTTTATAAGGTTTTCATTCATTAATCGAATCACTGCCTTATGAGAAAAAACATTGATCTGCTGATCAATATAATGAAGTGCCTGTGAATCAATGTCAATGCAGGTGGCATCAATTCGTTCAGTATAATCACATTGATGTAAAAATTCAAACAATTCCCGATTGGGACCGCAAGCCAGGTTCATAATTTTAATTGGGCCTTTTTGGATTTCCTTTTTTTGGTCACATATGGATTTTATTTTTCCGGAAAGCAATTTTTTTCTATTTCGAACGGCCTGTGCTGATGGCGTACTCAAGCACCAATTATCAACTAGAATGCCCAGTTTGCCATCACCATCGGGCGTATTCTGATATAACATTTCCATCATCATAAAATCCCCAGCATATCCTTTTGGCTTGGTATAGGCGCGGTCTGCGAATCGACTTTTCATAATCACCGGATAAATCTCTTTAAAAATATAGTGCCACATAAACGATTCTATAGATGTTTTTGCAATACGTTTCTTGAATTGTTTCAAGCCATAAAAAAAATAATTTAGAATTTTATGTCCTTTAATTATGAACCTGTCAGCAACCAGATGTGATTTTTGTTCATCAAGTTCTTTTGAAAGCATGCCCATTTGTTGCTTAAAATCTCTGACCATGACGTGAATAATAGACCACTCTTTGGAATTGAAAAAATTATCCGGTAAGGGCATAGGGGTATTATATGTGCGATATCCAGTGGAAAGTGATTCTGCATATGACTGAAGCGGATCTCTTTCATTAAGCAATGTTCTAAATTTATGGCAAACCGACTGGGCCAGATGATAAATTAAATCACCAAACAATCTGGGGTGTACTGCCTGAATTTTATCCAATGTTTTTTTTGAAAAAACATATAGTTCTGAAGATTCTTTTGCGCGAATTTCACGAATTTTTGAACCACCATCAAAAAAACCGGTTTCACCAAAAAAATGCCCCTTTCCAATCAAAGCAACAACAATTTTTGTTTTTTGAAATGTGTAAAAAACTTCTATTGAACCGGATTTAATATAATAAATACTGGTGGACTCAGCACCTTTCATTATCTTTTCATCATGTTTTCTTAATCGAAAAGTCGTTGCAAATGGTAGAACCTTGTTAATGATTGATGGTGCATTTGATATTGCATTAAAATCTTGTATATTGAATTGGATATCATTAATATCATTATTTTTTGACATTTTAATTCGCTTTAATTACCTTTTTCAATTGCACTGATAAGTCGATGTGCAAATTGCGTAAGTGTTTTTGCCTGGGATTTAATTTGCGTGCTTTCTTTAGATGTTTCAACAACAAGCGTCTGAACTTCATCAACACAGCTAAACACATGTTCTGTTCTTTCAGATGCCTGCAATGCATCTTTTGCAATGGAAACAGCCGCCGAAGCAACTTCATCAAGATAACCCGATACTTGACGTCCCCATTGAATGGAATTTTCTGCATTTTTTGATGTTTCAGCAGCGCGTGCAGCAGCCTTTTGAACATTTTTTGCAACAGCATCAGCAGCGGAAACAGTTTCTGCAAAACTTTTTGATATTTCATTGGTTGTAGCAGTTTGTTGTTCTACAGCAGATGCAATATTACTCATAATCGCGTTGATTTCTGCAATGACTGTAACAATGGTTTCAATGGCCTTGATTGCATTTTGCGTATTGGTCTGCATGCCCTCAATTTTTTCTCGAATATCCTCTGTAGCGCGCGCTGTCTGTCTGGCAAGATCTTTAACTTCATTGGCAACAACTGTAAAGCCTTTTCCGGCTTCGCCAGCACCGGCGGCCTCAATTGTTGCGTTGAGTGCCAATAAATTGGTTTGAGATGCAATTCCTTTAATCAAATCAACCACTTCACCAATTTCTTTTGCCGCATGCCCCAGTGTATTTACAATAGTCGATGTTTGATCGGCTTTTTCAGAGGCATCATTTGTTACTGATGCCCCCCTGCCTGAATTTTCAGCAACTTCATTAAGGGAGGCATACATTTCATCAATTGCAGTTGCAATGATATTGATAGAATGCGACATGCTTTCAGCAGATTCGGCTACAATATTTAGATTATTAGAAACTTGACCTGTGGCATCGCCAATGTCTTTCATATTGCTGACCAGTTGGTTGCCTTTTGATGCCACTGACGAAACCTGATTACTGACTTCCTGTGATGCATTGGCCATATTTTTTATATTGAGATTCGCTTTTTGGGAAATTTCAGATGCTTCTGCTGTTTTTTGCGCCATTGTATCGGAACGTGCTTTTAAAGTTTCTGATGACTCGTCCAGAATTTTCGATGTAGATAGAATACTTTCATTGATTTCAGTGACACTATTAAACACTGCGTTCAATTGGTCAAGGGTTTCTTTTTGTTTGTTCATGGCAAGTTTTTGACCATCAAAGGCACGATACATAGCAAGATTAAAAAAACACCCTGCAAAAAACACAGCTATCAATGGACCAATGGCATTGAATAAATTGGCATGATGGCATTGGTCGGATAATAAAATGGTTGAAAAATTATGGCCTTGATGCGCCATATAATTAAAAGTAAAAATACAGCCAAGACTGATAACTGTCCATATGGCAGATACCCGATTACTAAAATACAATGCCGCAAATACTGGAATGATAATAATCCAAGATAGGGCTGATGATTCAAGTCCGCCGGTTAGAAAAATTAAATAAAAAAAATGCCCATTTATCGCAGCCATCAATCCATTGCCGGATATATTGATAGAGCCGGTCACACGAAATGTAAATAGCATTAAGATATTGACAATCAGCACGGTAAACATGCTCCATGCCAGGTTGGGAAATCCCAATGAGAACCATTTGATCATATTCACAATATAAAAAACAAATCCAAACAATGAAAACATAACAAATTGTCGGGCACGAATATGATATTTCTGATCACTTTTGATTTTGGCAGGAATAAACCATTCAAGGTATTGCCAAAGATTTTTCATATTTCACCTATTATTAGCAGTAAATTGTTGAGATAAATCATTATAAACATTGCAATCAGTGTGCCTAAATTTGAATGTGCGATTATTTTCTGCAAGTTGGTTATTAAACGTATGAAAAAAAACGAAAAAACAGGAATCATCAAAATTGTGATGAGATTGTAAATGATCCTGCATGGAGTTGTTCAAGAAAGTCAGAGTCAGTCTTAACCGGCTCGAAAAAATCGGTGGTAAAACGTCCGATTGAACCCTGTTCATGGGTATCACTACCGGCAATGCCTTTAAGGCCAAGATATTTTGCAACGTTTAAGGCCAACTGGTTTTCATCATCTGTGCAATTACCATTAAATACCTCTATGGCATCAACGTATTCAAAAATACGTTTTCGAGATGCATTTTTCACTTTCGTATGCAATAGATGACCGCCAATGATCAAAAATGCCCGAAAGGGATGTGCCGCTGCCATAAAACCTCCCTGATCGACCACTTTTTTGCGTAGTTCTTCGATTGGGATAATACCTTTGATATTTTCATTAAAGCCATAAACCAGAACATCACCCTGGTCTGTAATTATCTCATTACCACCAAATACAGGGAAATTATATCTCTTTCTTAATTCCTGAATCTGATCTTGTGGCCAGATATAATTGTGATCAGTCAAAACAATTCCTTTGATTCCAGAATTTTTAGCTTCAATAATCAGTTGATCTTCTCGGATTGTTGAACATGGTGACGCAGGCGATGAATGCATGTGGAGATCCATACAAAAATTATTTGAATCCTTTCGAACAGCAGGTTGTTCAATAAGGTTTTCTTCAATAATCGATATTGATTGACTGTGTAGATCGCTAACATTTTCAGATTGCGTGTTTATTTCAGGTATTGAGAACTTATTGATAGGCAGATTTGCATAAAACGTTTCTATTGTCAAATCTGGTTGCTTTTTCTTTTCAATTTCATATTGAATAGCCAGTTTTGCATTTTTTGCGGCATGGCCCATTTCAATCAACAGATTGGCAAAATGTCTGCAACCCGAACGTCCCAGAGTCTTTTGAATATGATGACGAAATCCTGGACCCACTTTGAATCCAATGACAGTATTTAAATATGCCAATGCCCGAGGGCATTCAGGTGTTGTCCATCGATGCCACTTGCCTGATATTTTTTGAATTTGAAGCGTGTTCAGCGAAAACTCAGCTTCCAACTGAATGCCATACAGATCATCATCCAATGTACCGAAAACAGTTAAATTATCTGGTGTAAGCCGATCTACACTTACAATTTTATTGCGTAAAAAATTCAACATTGTTTCCTCCTTATTCCAAATCCAACCCCTCGACCAATGATGATCCTTTTGAATACGCTGCACAACGATTATACAATCGCTTATTTGTTTTAACCATATCTCTAAATATTTGAATGTCGAGATCTAAATTATCTGGTAATTGCGTCGCCATTTCACGTGTCATGTTCAAAATGATTCCCTGACAGGTTTCCTCAAACATAAATATCAATTGACTATCTGATACATCTTCAGAAACCAAACCTTTTACAATTTTTCGCATGCCAGGGCCGATACGAAAGTCTTTTAATCGACCTAATTCCCTGGCGGCCTTGTTTTCTACAGGATCTATGCTGTAATCAACAAGGGCTTGTATATCTATTATTTCCATCTCAGGTATACGTACAAAGACACTGAGCTTCATTTGATAAAAAGTGTCTATTAGTGTCTGAATCGAGCATAATGTATGCGTATCAATACTGTTAACACATGTACTTCGATTTCTTGAAAATTTAAAACGACTTGGATTGGGCATAATTTGTTTTCCTTAACGATCTGGAACGCATCGGCCTCTAAAATCAAAATTTTGTCCGGCCATTGCAGCCTCGCAGGCATTGTTATACGTGTGTCCATCACATCCGCACACAGGATCATAGAGCATGATACATGTGATTGGACGTTTTTGGCAAACACCGGAGTCATTACATGATTGTTCCTTTTTCTGGCAATATTGAACTGGAAGACATCGGGTATTGTCAAAGCAGATTTTTTTGGAATCCATCAATATACCAAGCGATTGTTTTTGAGTGCCTGTTAACGCAAACCCATCCTCCCAGTCCAGGTATTTTTCTGCCTCAATTTTAATTCGATAATCGCCTGATGCCAGATCTGTAAATGAGAATGAACCGCGCGCATCAGTTTGTGTTGTTTTGAAAGCATCTGGTGTCAGCTTGCCCTGACTGTCAAATAATAAATGTGTCAAGGTAACAGTTGCGCCAGAAATATAAGGAAAACAATTTCCAGCCGGACAGTCAGGTTGAACGATACCAGAAACAGACGCATTCATTTCAAGAGCTGAAAGGTAAATGTCCTCATGTATGGATTGGCCTGCCAGAATTTTAACTATCAATTGTTGTGGTATAAAAAGAGACCCTTTTGCAGTAATTTGATAGGTTCCTGCAGGGAGTCGCTCAAAAGAATAGTTGCCATTGGCACTGGACTGTGTTGTGAATGAAGAAGATGTTTTCTGTTTGTCAGTTTGTGTTTGATGAAGTACTATCTCTGCGTTGGCAATGGTCTGGTTTGGTGTGGCATTTTTAAGCAATACAGTACCATATAGCTTGCCGGTATTTTCAGCAGGCACACATGCGCCATGATAGGCAATGCTCACACCAGATACCGAAGCAACGCAAAAATTATTGTAAGTGATACCATCACATCCACAAACAGGCGTTACAACTGAAGGGCATATTTCTGGATGTTTCAAGCAAATGCCTGGACTTTCACATTGGCCGCGAGATTTGGAACAAAAAAATTTTTTTACGCAATCCGAGTTATCCATACATTCCACAGAAGGATCTAAATGATATGTAATTTCATTGGCGCCTGCCAGCAATTGAATCTCATGATTTTGAGGATCGTAGCCCCGTGCATTGATATGAACCATATATGAGATCGCAGGAATGGTTTCAAACAAAAAGCGGCCATCCTCAGCTGTCCGGGTTCGGATTGGGATGATTGTACCAGATGAATATTGCTGTGTTAATATCACTTGCGCATTAATTATGGGTTTTTGACAATTATTACCATGACAATCTGGCTTTTTCGATATGATATAGCCAGTCAAGTTTGCAGATTCAATAATGGGATTCAGTTGAACATCTTTAGTATGCACAGTCTCTTTTGATATTTTTATCAACGCATTCCAGGGCTGAAATCGATCAATTGCAACATGCATTTGATATTGCCCGGGCTGGATTTGAACAAACTCATATATTCCCTGATGATTTGTCTTTACTTCATACAACTGTCGATTGGTTGATTTTTGTGAGAATGAATGAACTGATGATAACAAAACTTTTGCACCTGCAATTGCCTGCCCGCATGTTTCATCAGATTTGCATTGAACCGCCCCATTCAATACTTTACCTTTTAAACGTGATGGGCCCAAATAAGTGGTAAGAAAGAAATCCTTTTGATAAATTTGACCAGGTGTAATATAGGATTGAATCTCAAGCGGTTCATATCCACTGGCATTTATAATTATTTTATAATTTCCAGGTGGAATATCAGAAAACATATATTTTCCCTGAATATCAGAAATTTCCATCCATCGCCTGGCGGGCTGTTGTGAATTGGATTCATACAAAATTAATTGCAACACTGCTTTGGATATTGGCGTTTTGGCATCTTTTCGCATCAATGTCATAATTCTTCCCTTGAATTGACACAACGTGCCATAGGCATTCAAATGAAAATTTTTATTATTTTCTTTACCTTGCTTAAGAACAATTTGTTGTTTAAAAGGTTCGAATCCTTTGGATTGAATGCTGACCTCATAAAACAAGACGCCATTAATATGATAATCTGAAGACAGTTCATTGAATACAAAATGTCCAGCCTGATCACTTATTGCATGATATTCAGGGAAAGTCATCAATGTTGGATAAGGAAACACAGGTCGTAATAGAATGCGAATATTTGCCAGAGGATTTGCAGTAGCGTTTCTGTCTTTAACTTCCATGTGATAGATAAAGCCTGTCAATCGGGTATTGGGTGCCAGAGATTCTCGGGTAAGAACTGCTTTAACAAATGTGACATCTGGATGCCAGTTACCATAAGGACCAATGCTGAAATTCCCTTCACCCATTCTAAGAATATACTGTATCAACTCCCCATGAAACAGATCTTTAGCCATTGTATGTGGATATAAATCATGTAAGGACAGATCATCAAATTCGGATTCACCAGGTTTGAGAACCGGAAAGGCATGGGGCAAATCCGGTGCAAGCGAAATGGTTTGCCGATATAGGGCATAGTCTTTGTGTTTGATTTTAAGCAAATAATCCCCACAAGGCACATCAGCAAAATAGAATCGTCCCTGATTGTTGGTAATAACTGACCGAATCAGTTCAACACTTGTCGGTTTGATATGAAATAGCTGGACTTCAATATTTGTTACCGGCACATTTCGCTGCAATTGCAATAACGTCTGTTTGGCTATTTGCTCCACAACAATCCCAAACAAACTGCCTGTTTTATCATTGTCAACAGGAAACAACATTAAATCTGCCTGCCGATCCTGATTATGTTGAACATTCACAATGGTCATGGATGTTTTAAATCCCTGTCGAAAAGCCATTACATAATATTTACCACATGGAATTGATTTTATTGAAAAAAAACCATTGTCACTGGTTCGCACCGGGGGATATTCTGTAGGATTGACAAATGCCTCTAAGTTCATTTCAAAAAAAAGTTCTGGTGCAAACCGGCTGACTGGAAATATTCGAACCAATGCATCTGCAACTGGTATGATTTTTCCGAGATAATCTGGATAAACAATTTTACCCTCTATACTGGCATAACCAGAATCACATGTTTCACTGCTAGCGCTTTCATCTGAAAGCGTTTGCATGTTATTGACAATATCTTTCAACGTGATCGCTGATGCAGATATGATCAAGCAATAATATACGATACAGCAATAGCATGTTATGCGAATAATTATATTCATAAGAGCATCCTTTTTTGAAATGCTATTTTCATTTAAAGCTCAGGATTGTTTAAGAATTTCAATTTCTTGCAATAATTTTTTTCTCGAGTAATGGCATTATCCGCTCTACGTTTTTCATCATCAGCTCTACGTAGTGCGTCATCAGCTCTGCGATTGTCATCATCTCATTTTAAAGCCTATTTCAAGCCCAACAATCGTTCCTTCAGGAAATGTTCTGAAATATTCATTGAGCAACAATAAGAACCAGGTGTACATAATAAAACTTGCTAAATCAGCCATGGGTTTTTCTTCCAATTGTCCATTGCACCATTCATACATTTCCTAATATTGATCCCAGTAAGCTTGTTCTGTGACATATTGACTGTTATACGTATTTTGTAGACATTTATTCAAGTCCTCTTGAATATGCTTACGCTTAAGCAATTCAAAATCAATAAAAGGGGGATGTATCATTTGATTGTACTGCGTTTGAGGATAAGGTTGCATCGAACAGAACCTCCTTATGCAAACAAATTTGGGCGTATGTCCAACACGTTTAAATGGCTTGCGCTTGATGAAAACGTGTCAGATATTCTTAAATTCTCACATAATTGATTTTGTGTGAAAAAACAATCAATTTTTTCCGCTTTTCAAAGCGATTTTCATTGATTACTGTTATTCTTCGTGCGCCATAGTTGGTATTGCGTCGTTTCTTTATCCAGAAGGTACAGACAAAACACCAAAATGCCAAAATCATCAAGCTGCCCCCAAAGTGGAATAAAATCGGATATAATATCAAATGGATTCAATACATAGGCGAGTAGTAAAACAATTGCAGCCATTGCATTTACCGGTAATTTTCGGTATTGGCCGCTTCGAAAATCTCGCCAGAGTAACCGCAATATTTTGAGGTTGTCAATGGACTGCGAAAATATACTCAGCAATTTAAATGGTCTTTTCATTTGACAAATTCCTTTTTTCTTATAGAATTGAACTATGTTTATATCAATAATTACGCCAGCACACAATGAAGAAAAATATTTGGGAAAATGTCTTTCTTCAGTAAAAAAGGCCGCTCAATCGGCATCTGTGAAATATGAGCATATTGTCGTGATCAATCGATGCACAGATCAAACAGAAAGCATAGCGCGTTCATTGGGGTGTCGCATTGTCCATGAGAATTCAAAAAATTTGAGTTGTATTAGAAATGCGGGCGTGGCGCATGCCTGTGGGGATATTATTGTCACAATTGATGCAGATAGCTGGATTTCTGAAAATATGTTTACAGAAGTCATCCGCATGTTGAACTCAGGTCAGTATATCGGCGGGGGCGTTCGTATATATCCTGAACGATTATCTGCCGGAATATTTTGCAGTTTATTGATTGTTATGCCTTTCGTTTTATTGCATGGCGTCAGTGTCGGCATGCTATGGTGTTTTAAAAGTGATTTTGATGCAGTTGGTGGTTTTAATGAATCACTTATTTGTGTTGAAGATATTGACCTTGCCAGGCGTCTCAAGAAATTGGGAAAAAATACATCAAAGCATTATGGGACGATTAGAAAAGCACACATGATAACTTCATGTCGAAAATTTGATCAATTTGGTGATTGGTATTTTGTCCGGAATCCAAAACTTGTTTATGATATTTTTACATGTAAACAAGATGCGGCAAATGAATTCTACTATGATATTTCAAGAATTTGAACGCCAATGACATTGTATCGATCTAGTAGTAACTTTTTGTAAACATTGTCTGGTATTGTTTGACTTTCAATGAATCATGCTTATGTTATAAATAACTGACGTTTTAAAAAAAATAATAGGAGTAATTATGACAAATGTAGAAAATGGTTTGTTTGTAAGCGTTGATTACAAAGGAACATTAGACAATGGTACTGTATTTGATACAAGTGCCAATCGGCAACCACTTGAATTTCAGATGGGTGAAGGACAGGTGATAAAAGGTGTTGAAGAAAATCTCATGGGAATGGCAATAAATGAAAAAAAGACATTTACCATAACGCCAGATAAAGCCTATGGAGATAGAGATGAAAGTTTAACGCAAACTTTTTCCAGATCAGTTATGCCTCCAGAAATGGTGCCACAACCCGGACAGATAATTGGTCTTCAATCTGAAAATGGTCAACAAATCCCCGGTACAATTACTGAAGTAAGAGATGATGATTTTAGTGTAGATTTGAATCATCCGCTTGCAGGTGAATCGTTAACATTCGATGTTGAAATTGTTGGGATCAGCGAAACGCCCATCCAAAAACAGTGCGATTGCAATGAACAAGGATGTGATTGTTCCTCCGGAGGTTGTTAAGAAAAGCTTGAACAAGAAGTTTCCTACCATGAGACGTCATACATGTCTGACCGACTTGTCGGACTGATGCAAATAGGTAAGTTAATTTCAGCGCATTCTAACCACATTTCGTAAAGTAAGCGATCATATTTTTTTTAACCACATGATCGCTTACATATTTTCAACCCGATCGCCTAAACCAGTTATAAAACCTTTGCATTCGGCAATGCATTTTTTCACGCCGAATCGTTTTTTTTAACACAACATCAAATGAGCTGTGAATTTTAACTGTATAGCTGCACCCATCAGGAATCTCTCCCTGATTTTTAATTACCATTTTGTTTGGAAATGCCTTGCAAATATCCAGACGATTATCGTAATCTTTGCATATGTTATTGGAATCAAGCCATGAACATGAAAAGATTAATGTGCCTTCCTTGTTTTTTCCAGTAATATACAATCTTTCATATTCGGGGTTTTCTGCAACCATTTTTATGAAATGTGATTTTTTGCTCACCCATTTTCCCGCTTCGCACAGATTCATGTTTTTACAACAACTTCCACATTTTCTACATTCTCCTTGAATTTCAATAATACTTTTCGGCTGTCTTGAGAATAACCATTTTTGAATAAGCTTTATCATTATACTTGTGTATCAAGCCATTCAGAAATATCTTTTGCCGGTATTTCCCATCCTGATTCTGCAATCATCAAATGACCAAACTTTGAATATGCCTTTAAATCACATGAATATTTATCCACGATTCGTTGAATTGTTGAAAATGGTGTTGCCTGATCCTGTCGTGATGCGATGATAAGCATGGGACATTTTACTTGGGAGGCATCAACCGACACGCCTGGAAATAGTATCTCCTGAGCCGCTCGACTGGATTCAGAAATCAATTTTTCATAAACTGATTTCTGATAGTGTTCAGGAATGTTATTCATGAGCAAATGACGCACGAAAAATATGTTCGGTAAAATGCTATTGCCCAATAAAATATCAATGCAATAATAAAGACCCATAACCAGATGAATCCATCCGCCCAACATCAAAATTCCGGCAGGCGGTGCCGGACCAATCAAAACAACTGCTTTTGGCGTGGATAATTCGGCAACTTTCTGAGTTAAGAGCCCACCCATACTATGACCAATTATGATCGGATCTGTCAGCGTTTCTGCAACTGTTTTTACATCAGTAACATAGTCGTTTATGGAAATTTTGCCACGATCATGCACCGGGATTGAGTCTGGACGTCCTCGGAGATTTAAAGCATAGCAATCATACCCTTGATTGGAAAAATAATTCATATAGTTTTCCCACATCCATGAACCTGCCCACATGCCGTGTACAAACAGGATATCACCCCTGGATTTGGGATGTCCCTGTTGGAAATCAACATTTAATCCAGAAATATTCATAATTGTACCTCACTTGATAAAATAAAATAGTCTACAATAATTTTGAGAATATGTCAATAATTAGATCTTGATAAAGTTAACAGGTCATGGATTTTTTCAGCCAGGATTCTGGTAGTCAGAGGCTTGAGCAAAAAGAGTTGAACCCCCAATTTTTTAGCAGTGTTTTCATCTATTGATTCACTATATCCAGAGCAAATAATTATGGGAATATCCGAACGTATCGAAAGGATTTTCTGGCTTAGAATGTTGCCAGACATATTGGGCATAGCCATGTCTGTAATGACAAGGTCAAAATTGTTCGGATGGGATTTAAAGTCATTATAGGCAAGAATCGGATCATGATAACCGATTACAGTGTAACCCAATTGCGATAATGTACGCGTGGTAACATTAACCAGCATTTCTTCATCATCAACAAAAAGGATATTACCAAAGCCTTTAGGGATTGGTTTGGAAGAATCTATTTTTTTGTGAACCTGGCATTGTATCACTGGTAAATATATATCAAAGGTTGTGCCATTTTCAGGAACACTATCAACAGTAATGGCACCTTGATGGGATTGGATAATACTATATACCAATGTCAGTCCCATACCAGAACCATCACCAATTTTTTTAGTCGTGAAATAGGGGTCAAATATTTTGTTAATGATATCAGGAGATATGCCAGAACCACTATCATTGACTGATATTTTCACATATGGTTTATTTTCAAGTTCATTAACCAAAGTGGGTATTTTTTGTGGGATGACACGAGAAACAGTTATCTTTAAATGTCCTTGTTCACCCATTGCATACACAGCATTGGCGCATAAATTCAGTAATACCTGATTGAGTTGTGTTGGATTACCAGATACAGCATCTTCCAAATCAGGAATATTGGTTACAATTTTGATATTGGCAGGCACAAAAGAACGAATTAAACGAGCGGACTCCTTAATTATTGGGGTAATTATTAAAGGTTCTTTGTTTGGTTGTGCCTGTCGACTAAAATTTAATATTTGTCGAATCAGATCTCGGGCACGAATACAGGCGATTTGGGCTTCGTTCATGCTGATATGAATAGGATCTTGTGGATTACTATCATCAAGACACAGTTCGATATTGCCAAGAATGATAGACAGGATATTATTAAAATCATGCGCAATACCGCCAGCAAGCGTGCCGATTGCCTCCATTTTTTGAGCCTGACGCAACTGGTTTTCTAAAATGGCCTTTTCTTTGGCCATGATTTTTTGCTGTGTAATATTTTCAACAACAACTAATATGCGAGGTATGGAACCATCCACTTCAGTCAGGGGAACTGTTCGATATAACTGATATTGATCATTGATAAACAATTCAAAAGATATTATTTCTCCTGAAAATGTTTTTTGGTATTGTTGGGTTACAAAAGCGGTATGTTCACCAAAAATCTCGTTAACATGTTTTCCATTATACACTTCAGGGGAAATATTTAATCTTTTGAATTCCTGCCCTGATGAAAAACGAACTGTCATATTATTTTCAATAATAGACAAATAAGAATTTGGGTAATTCTCGGCAATTGTGCGAAGTAAGCTCTCTTTTTTTTGAAGTTCTTCGTTTTGATAATGTAACTGAATGGTTCTTTGGGCAATCTGATATTTTAAAACAAAAGAAATGATCAATAGAAAGATAAGCACGCAAGCAACACCCAGCAGTATGCCATAAAACCATTGGGGCAGATACCATGTGGTATTTGATTTTCTCAACCAATGATCAATGGATTTATAATAGACAGACCCATCCAATTCTTTTAATTTAATTAACTGGCTATCAATCTTGTCCAATAAATATTTTTTGTTGGGATTTGCTGTTGCAACACCCAAATGTAATGGAGAAAAAACGATTGGGCTCGGTTTAACATTATGATGATGTGTAAATTTAACCCCATACAAACGCAGGAAAGTGCCTGCATCCACCAGATTACTTTCAATAAGATCGAATACTTCATGTGCGCTTTCAACCAGAACAAATTGACAGGTAATATCAAATGCGTTGAGCAAATTTTGAAGATTTGGCAGTAGAATTCCGCCTCTGACTGTAGCGATTCGTTTATTGTTTAAATCCAGTATAGATTGTATATTCGACTTTTTGGGCAGGTATATCTGCCCCCAGTCCAACATAATATGTTCCTGATTGAAAAAATATTCATTTTTTCGTTCAGGAGTTGCGGCAATACCACACATTAAATCAATTTTTTGAGATTTTAAATCCTTGAGACAATTGTTCCAACTGTCAATTTTATAATGTAGATCCCAATCATAAGCTTTGGCGATATAGCTGAGAACATCAATGAAAATTCCCTTTTCTTTATTGTGTTTGTCTGAAAAGCATAAAGGGCTATTTTGATATACGCCAACAGTTACTTTCTCTGCAGCAAATGTATGCGTAAAGAAGCAAAAGCAAATAGTAATGCACAAAATAATTATTATGATTTTATTTTTCATATTAAGTAACCAACCATAAGTTTTCGGGTAGATAAAAGTATTCGCCGAGTAGGTCTATAAAATAAAATAATCGTCAAATTAAAATGAACGATTTCGACAATTGCAAGAACAGCGTAGGGCTAAAGCCC
>Ga0272440_1000746_pt1 | contig 27489 bp, 6 predicted proteins | sample SSMMMBAug17_FD_192440 | JGI IMG/M metagenome (GOLD analysis project Ga0272440, IMG submission 192440) | Marine sediment archaeal communities from Little Sippewissett salt marsh, Falmouth, MA, United States - SSM-MMB-Aug17 | ecosystem: Environmental > Aquatic > Marine > Wetlands > Sediment ... | reverse complement strand
GTTCGCCCATCGTACATAGGAACGAAAGCGTTATTCGTTCGAGGGCGAACATAAGGTTCGCCCCTACATCGGGCTGGCACATAAGTAAATGGGGAACTTATTTTTCGAGTTTTCCTATGTTATTTTCAGAGCATTCCTAAGGAATGCTCTGAAAAAAAGTTCCCTACACTTTTTGAAAGATTTTTTCTTTCCTGGCGATTTCATTAAAATGATTTGCATAATCTGAAAAATTGATACTTTCCTGAAGCCCCAGGCATAAAAATCCTTTTGGCGCAAGGCTTTCAATAAAAAGATTGATTACGCGGTTTTGAAGTTTTTTATTGAAATAGATCAAAACATTTCTGCAAACAATTAAATCCATTTCACAAAATACATTGTCAGTCACAAGATTGTAATCAGAAAAAATAATATTTTTTCTGAGAGATCGGTCAATGATGGCATAATCATAGCGTGAGGTATAATATTTAGAAAAATTATCCTTTCCAGTCGTTTTTTTATAATTATGACCATATTTTAATATATTATTGATCGGATAAATACCTTCTCTGGCCTTATGAATGACTTCTTCATTAAAATCTGTTGCATAAATTCTGGAACGTTCATAAAGACCGGCTTCTTTAAGAAGAATCGCCATGGAGTAAGCTTCTTCGCCAGTCGCACACCCCGCATGCCAGATGCGAATAAACGATTGTCGGGCCAGCGCTTTAATAACTGTATCATTTAATGCCTCATAGAATTTAGGATCTCGAAACATTTCTGTCACATTGATTGAGAAGTTCATTAACAGGGTGTTAAAAAAATGTTCATCGTAAAGAACAAGATGAATCATCTCCGAAATGTTCTCAATACCAGACATGGAGAGCGTGTGTTTGATTCTTCTTTTAATTGATGCCCGAGAATAATCTCTGAAATCATACCCATATTTTTGATAGATGGCTTCAAGTAACAGGTTAATTTCGATATTTTCATTTTCAGAAGTCATTTGTGTTGATCCTGATTTATCTATTCAGCCACACACGCAGCATTGATATCAGCTTTTCCGGATATACCGGCTTAGGCATATAATCATCAGCGCCTGCCTGAATACATTTATCGCGATCTTTTTTCATTGCCTTAGCTGTCAATGCGATAATGGGCAGCTTTTGGTGTTCATGTTTTTCTCGAATTTTAGTAATGGCCTCATATCCATCCATTTCTGGCATCATGATATCCATCAGCACCAAATCAATATCCGGATGTTCAGACAGGCATTTTAGGCCTTCATTGCCATTACGTCCCACAATCACTTTTGAACCTCGTGCTTCCAATACACTGCTGATTGCAAACACATTGCGCATATCATCATCAACCAGTAAGAATTTTTTGTCTTTTAATATTTCATCTTTGTTATGTATCAGCGTTGTTTGTTCATTTTCATTAACATTTATTGTTTTCAGGCGATGAAAAAACAAAAGGATTTCATCAGTCATTCGTTCCATGACATTGAATTCGTGTTGTTGAATTTCGCCATCTTTACCCATGATTGGAATGATCCATTCCTGTTCCCAAATATCTGCATCAGTGACAAAGAGCGTTGGAATTTTGGCCTTTCTAACGTTTTGCGCCAGTTCATGAATGCCCTCAATATTTTTAATTTCTGTACATGATGTATCTAAAATTAAAAAATTTATGGGATGGATCGCAATATGTTTTGATGCCTCCAGTACATCATACTGATGAATACAACTGATTTGAAAATCATTTTCAAGTTGTTTCTGCAATGGGTTGTCTTTTTTACCAATAAGCATTGCTGTTTGAAAATCATTTTTGTACAATGCATTTATTGATTTGATTACAGATTGAAATTCCATATTTGAACAATTTTTTTTCAAGAAAAACATGCGTTTCTGTTTGTCAGGTGGTTCCAAATGAAGACCAGAAACCCAATGAACAGGTATATCCAAAAGTCGTTTTCTTTTTTGCATTTGGAAATATAGCAGCCAGCATGTCCAGTCAGTTAATCCCAGATCCAAAACAATGCCTTCGGGAATCCCTTTTTGACAGTTTTCAAGTGCTTTTTGTGGAGAATGCTCCATTTCAGGAATAAATTTTTGTTTTTCAGCAAGCGATTTGATATGTGCGGCAATAGGGTTATTGTTTGTCACGATCAGTATTTTTTTTTCTGATACAGGTTTTTTATTTTCTTGCATTGGATTTTCATTTTTAGGATTTGAAGTCTTTGATTTTTTTTCTGAATCAACATCCTGACTCTTGACATCAACATCCTGACTCTTGACATCAACATCCTGACTCTTGAAATTAACAACATCATGCGAGACTTCTTCCATCTGTTCAGCATCCAATGAAACGACAACATGGGGCCATGTTGTTGGAAGGACTTCAGGTAATACAATGTAAAAGGTTGATCCTTTTCCTGTCTTACTTTCTAGAAACACATTTCCGCCCAATAAAAATATCATCTTTTTTACAATAGACAGTCCCAACCCGGTGCCTCCAAAATGACGTTTGGTGGTGCCATCACCCTGATGAAAGGCTTCAAAAATTTGATCTTGTTTATCAATGGGAATACCAATACCCGTGTCTTTAATTTCAAAAAGAACCATTTCGTTAATAGCAAAGGAGGTCTTATCATAAGCAACATGAGGTTTCTCAGGTCGTTTAATTGTCAGCGATACTTTTCCCTGTCTGGTGAATTTAAATGCATTGGATAAAATATTTTTTAAAATTTGTTCCAGGCGTTGTTGATCAGTAAACATCTGTTTGGGTACATCAGGTGATAATATTGTTTTAAATTCTAGATTCTTTTGATTGGCGACAGGTTCAAAGGTTTTTAATAGACTGGACAAAATATCCTGAACATAAAAATAGTCAGGATAGACTTCCATTCTTCCGGATTCTACTTTGCTTAAATCAAGAACTTCGTTTATCAAATTGAGCAGGTCTGTACCGCACATATTGATTGTATTGGCAAACTCTTTTTGTTTGTCAGTTAAATTCTCCTCCTTGTTCTCAGCGATAATACCGGACAATAACAAAATGCTGTTTAAAGGCGTTCGTAATTCATGGGACATATTGGCTAAAAATTCTGATTTGTACTGGTTGGCAGATTCCAAAGCCTGTGCTTTTTGCTCAATGATGGTCTGTTGTTGTTTAAGGATTTCATTTTTTTTAGAAATGGCTTCTTTTTGTTCTTCAAGCAACTGGGTATGTTTTTCCAGTGATTTGTTACTCTGTCTCAATTCTTCATGCTGTTTCTGAAGACTGGATTCAGATTGTTGAAGTCGTTTGGTTTGTTCTTCAAGATCGTCATATGCCTGGCGTAATTCTTCCTGTTGAACTTTAAGTTCTTCAGATTGGCTCTGAGAGTGGGCCAGAAGTGTGGACATACGTGTTCTGGCTTTTGATGTATTAATTGCTACTGCAATATTTTCAGCAATAATATTAAAAAAATCTATTTGTGCTTGAGTAAAGGTTTTCACCGCACCGAGCTCAATGATACCTAGAATCTTCTCTTGAAATGTCAGGGGAATCACAGCAATCGCACCAGGTTGTTCCATTCCCAGACCCGATTGAATATATAAATAATTATCTGGTAACTCATTAAATACAATAATCTTTTTTTCCAATGCTGCCTGTCCTATCAAGCCTTCTCCCAGTTCAAATTCATTTTTGAACGATTTTCGGTGCGAATATGCATAACTGGCCATCAATCTGTATTTTGTGTCTTTTTCTGTGAAGAACATTCCTACAGGCAATTTGAGATAATCGCACAAAAAGAAAATGATATTTTGGGCAAGACTTTGAATATCCTGCTCACCACGTAAACGAACATTTAATTCTGTTTGTCCGGTTTTAATCCAATTTTGATGAACGTTTTCTTCGGTGGCCTTCCGAAGTGTATGCATCATATTATTCAGAGCTGAAGTCAGCCTTTGATCATCACTTGCATCCTGAATTTCAACAGAATAATCGCCTTTGGATATTCTTTCTGCCAGATTAACCAGTTTCATTTCATGGGAAATATCAATAATATATTTCATAACGCCAATAATTTGATTATTGGAATCATGTATGGGGACATCGGTATATCGAACAGGATATTCGTGATTATCGACATGAATAGTGTTTATTTCGGTAAGGGTCATATCGGTTTCCATCGAACGTAAGGCTGAACAGTTTCCAGATTTACAACGATCTGACTTCACTAAATCCTGGCAATTCATTCCCAGTCCTTTTGAAACAGGCATGTGAAACATTTTTTCAGCCGCTAAATTCATATATTCTACTTCACGTTGGCGCGTTATAATAATAATGGATACAGGAACATTATTCAGGAAGTTCATATAACGTTCGGCAATTAAACCAGATGTTTTCATACGTTCACGTAATTTTTCCACAGCAGCACCGATACTGTCCACAGGCGGTGTTTCTGAAAAACGCTTTGAATAATCTCCATTGCTGAGTGCATTACAGACATCACGCACATGGATCAACTGACTGATCAATGCTTGAAATGAACCAAACAGACCCTGTATTGTGTCGTTGTTTGCATGTAAGCGCCTGGTTTCCAATCTCCCTGAAGAGACTTCATTGATCCACTGGCTGAGTGTCAGCAGATGATTGGATGATTCATTCATGATGGCATTGACCAGAAATAACGATAGAAGACAGGTAGTTAGAAATGCAAGAAGGATGCCCCATTTTGAATATGGAAGGGTAATGATAAGAATCAACATTGGGATTATACCATTGAGCGCAATTTTTATAAATAAATGCAAGCCTGGACGTTTCCAAATTGATTGATTGTTTTTTTCGCTTTTATTCTTAGTTTGCATTCTCTTCTCCAGTTTCAGATTGAATGGTTCGTTTATAGACATCATTAAAATTGCGACATGCTGCTTCCAGGTTTTTACAGTGCGTATTGAGCGTGTCTATCTTGTTTGCCTTGATTGCATCTTCAATTTGTTTTGATATGGAATAAACCTGACAGGCATCTACTGCGGATGAAGAACTTTTCAGAGCATGTACATCTGCAAGAATTTTTTCGGTATTTGTTTCTTGAATATCTTTTTTTATAAAATGCAGATACTGTTCCATATCTTTTTGAAAAGAGGTCAGTAATTCACAGCATAATTGGGAATCTCCTTCCATGCGATAGAGTAGATTTTGATATTTCAGCGGGGGTTGGTCAAATACTTTTTTTTGATAATCCGGGGCGATTATGCGTTTTGTTTCGGGCTTGAACTTTTCAATTTTTTCAACAAAGTCAACCAATCGAAATGGTTTTATAACATAATCGTTCATACCTGCCTCAATACACGTTTGATAATACTCTTTTTCATTGTGTGCGGAGAGTGCAATAATGGGAATCTGTGAATTCAAAACTTTGGATTTTTTCGGATCACGAATTCTTTTAGTGGATTCAATGCCATCCATTATTGGCATTTGAATATCCATAAACACCATATCAAATTCTTGAGATTCTAAAATTTCTATTGCTTTATCGCCACTGGAGACAGTTGACACAGAATACCCCATCCGCTCCAGCAAACGTCTTGCAGCCAAACGATTCACATGATTGTCTTCAACCAGTAAAATGTTAAGGTTGTTTTGATCTGTTTTATTGTCACTCATTGTGTTGCGTTGAATATGTGCGAACGTTTTAGTTTCATTGTTCTCTTTGAACATTGTTTCGAGCAAGGTACAAAGTGAGGTCCATTTTACTGGTTGTTTCAATATACCATCGGGTTTTATTCCATCAATAAGAGCATCAACATTTGCCTGCCCCAGTCTCGGCATCAGTATCAATTTTATTTTTAGAAATGAATCAGTGATGAAACTAAAAAGGCGTTTTGCATCAGCCAGATGTGCATGAAGGTCAATAAATGCAGCATGAATATCAATGTTTGATTCTTGAATGATCTGCCTTGCCTTCTGAAACGTCGTTACAACCTGAGTTTGACATCCGAGAGCCTCAAAATATGTGGTAAGGACACGTTTGCTGTTTTCTTGAGATACAAGGATCAATACATGAATATTTTTGAATTGCCTGTTTACATGTGTTTGTTTTAAAGACTGACAGGTAAAGGGCACGATCAGTGAAAAACAAGAACCAATGCCCTCTTTACTGTGAATCTGAATTGATCCGCCCATCATTTCGCTCAACTCTTTGGATATGGCCAGCCCTAAACCTGTTCCACCATATTTTCGGGTTGATGAGCCATCAAGCTGTGTAAATGATTTGAACAGATGCTCCATTTGATTATCAGGAATGCCAATACCTGTATCCATCACTTCGAAAATAATCGACATCTCTTCTGATAAGGGGGTGTTTACATACACATGAATAAATACCGATCCCTTTTCAGTAAACTTGATGGCATTTCCAATTAAATTAATCAATATTTGCCGAACTTTAATGGGGTCTCCAATAATAAATCGGGGGGTTGAAGGTGCAAACAGGAAATGGAAATCCAGGTCTTTTTCATAGGCGTTTATTGAAAGCATGTCGATGATTTCTTCGATAATTTGAAGTAGATCAAAATTAACATTATCCAGCACCATTTGACACGCTTCCAATTTGGAAAAATCGAGGATATCATTGATCACAGCTAAAAGGGATTCAGCCGATTGAAAGGTCATCTGTAAATACTGACGTTGTTCTTCAGAAATATCTGTCTCAAGCAACAAGCTGGTCATGCCAATAATGCCTGTTAAGGGCGTTCGAATTTCATGACTGACATTGGCCAGAAATTCCCCTCGAGACCGGTTGGCTTCATCAACTTGAATGGCCATCTGGCCTGATAATTGGATCATTTTTTTCAGTTCACGATTTTTTTCTTCCAATTCCAGTCGAGAGGCCTCCCGGATATCTGCAATTTGAAATCGCATAATGGTATGACCAATATTTCTAGTGGCTGATGCAAGAATTGAAATTTCTGATTCAGACCATCGATAGGGTTGCTGACAATCTTCAAAGTCAATCATTCCCCAAAGCCGATTTTCAACGAAAATGGGAATGATCAAAACTGAGAGAATATTTAAGTCTTTAAGTATGACCATTTCACTACTTGGTAATTCATCAACTATTCCATGAATAATCTCACCTTTTTCTAAAGGACTGAACCAATTATTATGGATATCTTTTTGTAAAAAATGCGCATTGACATTTGTTAACGAATATTTTTCATCACGAATCCATTCATAACAGAGGCTGGGTAAACAATAAAAATTACCCTGACTCTGTCTTTCATAAATAAACACACGATCAATATCAGCAGCTTTACCCAGGTATGACAGTGCAGATGAGATACCATCCGCACAGCAGGTAGCAGTCAACAAACAATCTGCAACTTTATTGGCACCAGACATGAGGGTGTCCCGACGACGTAAAATATTTTCAGATTTTTTTAGATCAATCAATGCATTATTGGATATATTTTTGGCCTCTTCAATCATTTTTTGTTTGCGAAAGAGCTCTATGAATACGTTCACTTTACTTCGAAGGATTTCCGGATTAAGGGGCTTAAACAAATAGTCCACTGCGCCGGATCTATATCCTTTGAATACATGGCGGGGTTCCTTGTTAATTGCAGTAATAAAAATGATTGGAAGATGTCTGGTTTTTCTATTACTTCGCATCAAATTGGCGACTTCAAAGCCATCCATTTCCGGCATTTGAACATCCAGAAGCACAAGGGCAAACTCATGACGAAGCATCAAGCCCAAAGCTTCATTTCCTGAATTGGCTTTGATAATATTCAATTCAGATGATTTGATTAGATTTTCAAGTGATAACAAATTTTCTGGCCGATCATCAACCAGAAGCACATTAATTGGGGAGTTTAATGCTATTTCCATGATTGCCTCTTACTAATAATATCGATTATTGATACAGCCATACACGCAACATGGACAAGAGTTTATCGGGTTCAACCGGTTTGGACATATAATCATTGGCACCCGCTGCAATACATCTGTCGCGGTCTCCGCGCATGGCCTTGGCAGTCAAAGCAAGAATTGTGATATTCTGAAATTTTTTTATTTTTCTGATGGCACGCATGGCCTCATAGCCATCCATTTCTGGCATCATCATGTCCATAATAATCAGGTCAATATTATCGTGTTGATTGAGTTTTTCCAGCGCTTCACGACCATTTTCAGCCACAATGATCTGCATGCCTTTTTCTTCAAGCACACTTGAAACAGCAAAAACATTGCGCATGTCATCATCCACCATCAAAATTGTTTTATCATTAAACGCAGCATCCCGATCATGAGATGTGTTTTCTTTGGAAACAACCTGTTTGGACGATTGTGTTCTTACCTGATGTAAAAATAACATACTTTCATCCATCAGCCGGTCAAAAGACTCAGCAGTTGATTCATTGACAATGATCCTATGGGCATATTCTTTCAGAGCATTTGTTTCATCCGCAGTAAGCGTTTTATTTGTAAAAATGATGACAGGGACCTGTTTAATCGAAGCATCGTTTCTAATTTTTTCCAATAGCTGAATGCCAGGCATATCTGGCAGATCAACATCAAGGATAAAGCAGTCAAAGGTTGCCGAAGATAGCATTTCATAGGCATCCTTTGCTGTTGAAACAGAAGAAGTCATCAGGTCCTCATTGCTGATACTTTCTACAATGCTCATGCACATGGCTTCATCATTGATGGCCACCAGCAGATTTTTAATGGATTTCGATATGTAGATTTCGATTTGCTGAAACGTATTATCCAAAGTTTGTTTATCAACAGGCTTATTGAGATAACCAATGGCGCCTCGTTTTAAGGCTTCCTTTTGACGTTCTGGTGTGGCACAGGTAATAAAATGGACAGGAATATGCCTCAGGTTTTCATTCGTTTTTAATTTTTCCAGGACCATCCATCCATCCATCCCAGGCAGCATCACATCCAGAAAAATAGCATCCGGTTCGAATTCACTTGCATATTCCAGTCCTGTTTCGCCATCAGCAGCAATCATGGCCTCAAATCCTTTTTCAATGGCCATTTCATTGAGATACATGGCAAAATTCTGATCATCTTCTATGATTAATAACGTTTTATCAGTTAAACTTTTTTTACGATTTATTAATTCTTTCGGGATTTGAATATGCTTTTCCTGAACCGAATCTTGTTGTGAGGACTTTTTGAACTTCAGTTGAGATATGGGCTGCGTTTTTGGCAAACCTGGCTTTGTTTCAGATCTGTGTCGCTGTGACGTTTTCTTTTCGGTTGTTCTTTTTTCAACATTTCGATCCTTAACAGACTGGCCTTTGAATTTTAAAGGTAAGCATAATGTAAACGTGCTGCCTTGACCAGGCACACTGTTTAGAAAGATTTTTCCCCCTAAAATACGTGTAAATTCTTTTGCAATAGACAGGCCAAGTCCGGTCCCTCCATATTTTCGTTTGGTTGTACCATCCGCCTGGCGAAAGGCCTCAAAAACAATATCTTTCTTATCATCCGGAATCCCTTCTCCTGTGTCAATAACTTGAAATGCAATGAATTGATCTGAATTCATATGCGATGGGATATCATTTACATTTTTTGCCCAATCAATCTTTAAACAAATCTTTCCAGAGGATGTAAATTTGAAGGCATTGGATAACAAATTTTTGATCACCTGCTCGGTTTTTTGCATATCTGTGTGAATGTGAAGCGGCAAATTTGGATTTATCGTCACTTCAAAATGTAATTTTTTCTCAGTGGCTGAAGGAGCAAACAACTGTTCCATTTTTTTTGCAATCATTGTGATATGGACATCCTGAGGATGCAATTCCATTTTACCCGATTCCACTTTTGCCAAATCAAGAATTTCATTGATCAAATTCAAGAGGTCATTACCACAAGAATATACAGTTTCAGCAAATCTGGCCTGTTTTTCTGATAGATTTCCATGTTTATTGTCTGAAAGAAGTTTTGACAATAAGATGATACTGTTTAAAGGTGTTCTTAATTCATGGGACATATTGGCCATAAATTCTGATTTATAGCTGCTGGCAGTTTCTACTTCCTTGATTTTTTCCTGAATCATTTTTTGAGCCTGTTCCAATTTGTTATTTTTTTCTTCGATACTGATCTTTTGTTTTTCCAAAAGTGATTTTTGTTGTTCCAGCGTTTCATTGGTTTGACGCAGTTCTTCCTGTTGAACTTCCATTTCTTCTTGCTGTGTTTGCATTTTAGCCTGCGATTCCTGAAGAATGTGCGTACGTTCTTCAAGTTCTTCATTGCTTTGACGAAGTTCTTCTTGTTGTTCCTGAAGCTGCATCGACTGATTTTTTGTGGTTTCAAGCAGTTCCTGTAATCGGGTCCGCGATTTTGCCGAATGAATGGCAACAGCAATTGGCTCGACAATAGATTTTAAAAACTCCAGATCAGAATCGGTTACAGGTGAGAAACTGCCCAGTTCCATAACGCCTGTTACATTATTTTCCAGAATAAGGGGATAAATAATCAGTGATGAAGGCAGGTTTGCTCCGAGTCCAGAGGTAATACGAACGTAATCCTTGGGCACTTCCTTTACAATAATGGCCTGTTTTTCAATAGCAGCCTGCCCCACAAGACCTTCACCAGGAACATACCGATTGGAAATATTTTTGCGTCGTTCAAATGCATATGAACTGATCAATTGAAGCGTTTTTTCTTTTGAATTCATTATATAAATAGCACCAATCTGACAATCCAGATATTTTGCCACAAAACCTATAATCCCTTTACATAATACAGGAACATCATATTCACCACGCATGATATCGTTTATCTGGGTTTGACCGGATTTCAACCAGTACTGAACCTGTTTATCTTCCTTGGATTTTCGTAACGAAGATGTCATCATATTCAATGCATTTCCCAAAACATCCTTATCAGACTGGACCGGCACATCAATACTCAGGTCGCCCTGTGCAATACGTTGGGTCTGTGTAATGACCGATTGAAAATTGGAAATCATTTGATTCATTGATCTGGAAAGAATGTCATAAGGGCCGCGTTCGTTCAATTTTGAAGTGAAATCACCATCTGCAATGCGATTGGACGCCTTTGTGGTTTCTTTGATAAAGTCTGTCAACTCTTTACAAACAAGCGTTAACTGACCGATTTCATTATTTGAATTAGGCCGGACCCAGGCATTATTCGGATCATAATCTTTGTATATATCCAACTCCCCCTTGAGAATTTGTTTCAGCATCTTAATATTTATGTTGATGGGCGCAGAAATTTGTCGGGCTAAAAATTTGGCAATGAACAGGCCGAGCACAATTGAAAACAGTGTTCCAAACAGCATAAAATTAATTGTACGCTCAACACTGTTATTGGCTTTTGTTTCTCGGATATTCATGAGTGCTTTTTCAACACGGATAAATTCATCAAATAATTTATGAATGTCATGATTATGAATGATCTTTTTGTGTGCTGCAATCAACTGCGCCATTTTTTCAAATATGAGCGCCTGTGAAAGACGACTCAGTTCTTTTCGTTTTTTGATTATAGGGGTTGCAATTTCAGTCTGCCATTTTATTACTGCATCACAAAATAGATTGAGACGGGCCATCTGCTCCGGGTTATGGGCTAATTTTTTTATAAGAATGGCAGCATTTTGATTAAATTGTTCCACTGTGCGATGATAACTTTCCAGGCAATCCGCTTCTCCAATTATGGAAAAACAACGCTCGCAGTTTTCCATTTCAGAGACTAAATGCTGCAATTTGTATGCGTCTTCGATAATTCGGTGTGTACGATCTACCCATTCATAAGTATCCAATACCTGAGATACATTTAAATAAACAAACACTGAAATAATTAACAGCATTAACAACGCAATGCTGTATCCCAACAACATCTGAGTGCTAATTTTATATCGATCAAACATATTGCGCTCCTTTTATTCATTATTCGTTATTGGTTATTAATCATACAGAAATGTAAAAAATTGTTACAGTTTTTCGAGTAAATCTGTAAGTAGTGATTCTTTTTATATAGTTACCTTTGATTAATTATTAGTACTAATGACTATATAACAGTTATGTGCACATAGTCAAATATTAAATTATGTGAACAAACTTTTTCTCTTTTCCTCAACATGAACATAAGCCGGACGAAAAAATTTTCAGTCCTTGATATTTCTAGATAAATGAGCTAAAAGAATGCCATTAATAATCGGTATAGTGCGCATTTCAAATTTCACAAAAGGGTGTATTTTCTTAACCTGAAAGGGCGTAATATACCATCTCCAATTGGAGAAATTGTAAATGCAAATAGATATGCACTTTTATGGCGTGTATTGTCTGGCACGTTCAGCGGGTATTCAGGCGAATACAGCCCATACCATTGCAATGGCATCACAATTTGTTAATGATGCTACTGTGACTGACAGTATATTAATTGAAAAAAATCGATGTATTCGACCATTGAGAACGTCGTTTAAGAATTCTGCACCCGCCTATTCTGAAGAAGATTCATGGCTTGTATGGATACCCTTCCATTTTATGCCTGGAAATGAACCTTCTGATGGTCCATTTGAAGAGCGGATTATTTGTCGTAAGAACAGTCATCTTGCACAAAAATTGGTTTTATTTGCGTTAAGTGACTCCCATGGTGACATATGGCCATATCTTATCGGCATTACTGCACATGCTTATGCAGACACATTTTCCCATTATGGTTTTTCAGGGATTGCCCATCATCACAATTGTATTCTTCCAAATTCCATTCATTTAGATAAGAATCACCTGGGCCAGATTTCTGAATATATGGCGGATCGTTCAACCCATTTTATGAAAAAATATGGTAAGTATGATCGTCAGAAATCTGTAGGGCATGCTGAAGTGGCCGCATATCCTGATCGGCCTTTCTTAAAGTGGCGTTTTGATAAGGATATAAAAAAAAGTGGGAAGGTTTTTTGGCGCGATAACACTTCCGATTATATGGAAGCATGTGAATGTTTGTATTATTTTTTTCTGGAATATTTCAAAAAGAATTCGGATGTGCGTGATTCCAAAGGTCCAAAAGAATGGAATGATATTGCACCGATTATTCGTTTCATTCTGGGTATTGAAGCGCCCTGTGATCAACGTATTCCTGTATGGAAACGCAATCTATTGTCTGGTATTTTTTGTGAGTTAACACCAGTGGATCAAGATTTGCAATATGACAAATATCGATTGCAATTAAATCGTGCGCGTTGGGAATGTGAAGATTCCGGTGAAGCGATTGAAAAATCCCATGCATACTTATTTTGTAAAGCGGCAAGGATTTATCGGCGCTTTGTATTGGACACCCTTCTTGTAGACCATGGTCTATTAGGATAAATATATCAGGAGATATGATGGATTTTATATCAAATCCGATCCAGAAATTGATTACATCCATTGATTGGAAACTGATTGGTACCATTATTCAGAGCGCAGTTGCTTTTTTTTTCGTGCTGTGGATAAAAAATTTTATTGTGGCATTTGTCGCATGGTTGAGATTGAAAAATTCTTTGTATATCTGTCTTGGAACCTGGGTACGCATTCCAACATCAGATAAGCATGTTGATGGCCAAATACAATCAGCCACCATGCAGTATATTGAAATTGTCACTAAAGACACCAGAATATTCATTCCAACCAAAACGTTTCCTGATAGAGATTGGGTGATTCTAAAAAAAGATGCATTGTTGACGCATGAAGATGAAATGAAACAAATGGGTGCTGTCGATTCGCCTCATATTTCATTGGCAGATGTGCCCCAAAAAAGTGAATCATGAGCGTATTGTATATATTTTGTTATTCGTATGGTTGGTCGAACCTTATGTTCGCCTCGAACAAAAACCGGTATCAAACCTATGAGCAAAACCAATGTAGGGGCGAACCTTATGTTCGCCCTCCGAACTAATGGCACGAAAAGCGGCGAAGCAGTTATTTTGATTTCCCAAACAACAAATCAATAAAACACCCGCTGTCATCATCATCATCAGAGGTTTGTTCATTAGCAATCTTTTCAATAGTAATATCAGTTCCCTGGGCCACGTTATTCAATTCAACAGTATGATAGCCATCCGCAGAAACGCTCAAATCAACAGGTAAATCACGAACAGCAAGTGTATACATCCCATTTACAGAACGTACTGTCGCAAACGCGCTTTCAATCAATGCGACATTCTGATTTTCAAGTCCATGTATTTGACCTGTCAGTAATACCGCATCGGCAAACGACAGCATTGTAAATGTTTCAGGGGGGTTGTCCTGGGGCCAGGGTATCCAGATACTGGCGTATTTATTTGATGATGCTTTTATTGGGTAGTTCGTTTTGGGCGGTGTTTGGGTTGCACATACAAAGTAACCCTTTTCATCTGTTGTTTGTGTAAATGTTTTTTCTGATTCATTGGTATAATTGATTTCAATGTCAGGCAATGGCATTCCGGAAATATCCACAATATAACCTTCAGGATACAATCCTGTAAACCAGTTTACATTAGTTTCTTGAGTTACAATGTTCAACCGGACAACTTTTGGCGAGGCAGATGTTTCCTGATCCCTTACTGAGAAGACAAAGCTGTCAGTGCCGGTTGCATCTTTTTCAGGGATGTATTGAAATTCGCCTGTTTGGGGGTTGGTTAAATAGAGCGTCCCTTTAAATGGTCTGGAGATTATTTCATAAGTAAGTAAATCATTGTCGATATCTGTTGCAATCAGTTGTTCTGAAATTGATGTATTGGCTGGCACATCAAATGTTTGTGATGCGATCTCCGGCACATCGTTCCGATTTTCTATAATCACTGTACATTGCGATGGTATTGATTGTGAAACACCATCGCTCACCATGAATGTAAAGGAATCTAATCCTGTATAGTTATCTACTGGCCTGTATGTAAAATTACCGGAATATGTGTCAGTTAATGTAACAATTCCATGTCGGGACTGGGTTTGTATGCGAAATTCAAGACTGTCGTTATCATCATCAGAAGCGGTGAGTGTTTTTGATAATTGTGTATCTTCTTTGACTTCCCAAATATTTGAAATGGCAATTGGAACATTGTTTTGAGAACTGAACAAGGTAATGGAAGTACTTGTTCGGGTAATATTATTGGCAGCATCTCGAAATCTGGCGTAAAGAATGTGCTGTCCCTGCTTATTGGGAAGTAAATATGTCTGCCTTTGTGCATAGGCTGTCCAGGTGCCGCCCATTTCATAACCTGATGTACTGATATATGTTTCACTGGCATTTTCCGCATATAATTGAAGTGAAATATTTCGGTTGTCAGTTGAAACCGGCCCTTTGATACAGGCATTTTGCGGCGGAACTGTGTCAATAACATATGGGCCGGCATGTGCTGTTTCGCCGATATTTCCCATATTGTCAACAGCTGCAATATGGCAGTAAACGTTCACTGGTTTGCCTGTAAATTTCTGACTGCGCAATCTGTTAATTTGTATTGGATGAATTCCGGATGTATTTGACTTTTGCCATTCAAAATTATTTTGCGTCGTAAACATTACGTAACAGCCAATAATGGGTATGTCTGTTGATATTTCCCAGGTCATTTCAATGACAGGTATATTACTCACAAAGGGTAGTGATGTAGTGAATATCTGATGACTTGTACTGTGTAAATTTGGGGCGGAAATATTGATATTCTTTCGATCTCGTTTGCGATGCGCATCATTTGTCGCATCAATTTCAATTTGTGCGTCAAGAGAAAACGCCTCGCACTGACTTCTACTGTCCACCAATTCTCCCTGACTTCCAACCCAGTATGGATCATCGACCGATGTGCCAATCCGCAAGTGATATCTGCTGTTACGATCCAGACCTTTACAGTAAAATATTTCATTACTTTGCGCCAGTTGACTTTGAATAAAATCGCCCTGTTCCCTGAAAATATCCACAATCCACTGTATGGATTCATCATGATTGATGATTCCTTTAATCATGGTGTCATCAGCGCGGGACAATACAATATTTCTTTCCTGTCCGGCCAAAACATTGACCATTGTATATACTGGATAATCTGTTGCAATGACTTCTAATTTGTAATCAGTGATCAGGTTTCCGGCTTCGTTATACCTGGGTAAACCGGTAAGTTGAAAATATCCTGTATGATCTGTCTGGACAGATTCATCAATAAAACGCAATTCAGATCTTATGTGAACCACCGCCTCGTCAATTCCACTGCCTGTTTGACGATCTTTGACGTATCCACTTAATATGTCTGATGGGGTCATTTTAAAAACTCTGGATTGGACTGATTTTTGATTGGTAAGTTCTATCTGTTGATAAGCATCTGCCATTATCCGAATCAAATAATCCGAGGTTGATGGCATGTTGAAACATTTAAACCACCCATTTTCATCAGAATTGACCACAGCATGATAGCCTGTGCCAAAGGATTCAATCGCAATTGTTGCCGGATAAATGCCTTCATCTGTATCAATGTCGATAATTCGTGCATGCATATGAATGCCTGCTGATATTGAAATATCCAGTTTCTGTTCCATTTCGGTTATATGAACCAGATCATGCCAGAATGCGGAAGGATGCTCTTTTGATGGATAGACACTGATACTATATGTTTCATTGAGATTTAAACCACTGATTCTGTAATTGCCTTCCAGATCAGTAACTGTTTGGATACGTTCGGTATTGTTGTCAATTAACGCGACTCTGGCATCTGCTTCGGACATCTGCATTAAATTTTTAATCGTACCAAATAATACTGCCCCTGTTTTTTCTTGAAGAATAAATCGAACATTGTGAGTTCCTGTTTCAATATTTGATTTACTGGCCGCACTGTAATTAGAATTGTCGTGTGGACAGATAATCACATTGTATGTCTTCACTGGCAGATTTGATATTTCAAAATCTCCGGATTCAGTAGTAAATGCCCCCATGCTGATACGACCCGATAAATCAGAAGCCTGGACCCATATGTCCGAAACAGGCTTTCCAGATTCAGATTGAACTGTTCCAGCAATAGATTGATGTTCCGGTATTTGAAAATGATATGTTGTTTCATCCGAAAGTGTAATAATATCTGCATAATGGGCTTTGTATGCCAGATCATTTTTTTTGTAATACCATTTGCTCCCGCTTTCATGTCTGACCCACAGGATACAGGGGGTGCCAGTCTTTAATCCATTGATTGTATATGCATAATTATTTGATACTGTTACGCTTTGTATTTCTCCAGTTTCCAGGTTTTCAATTTCTACAGACAATGTGTCAGATAACAGGTTTGTCGAGATATTTCCTGTGATCTGAATGCCTTCCTGTAAATAGAAATGAATATTTGTTCGGGTGGTTTCATTTTGAAGGTCTAGTTTTTTTGCCAATGCAGCATTTTGTGAATTTTCATAATACTGACTGATAAAACCATCTGCCTCAACTTTGACAATATAATCTGAAGCCTGCTGCAAGCCTGTTATCGAATAATCAAGCGGATTATGACTGACTCGCTGCAAGTGTTTCTGATATTGCAGGCCTGTTGAAGGAGACCATGCAGTTATTACTGTACTTCCGGTAAATGGTGTTTCACTTTGATAAAAGACAGTTCCCCATATACCGGCAGTATCGCTTTCCATCGTAAAATCTATATTGGATTGATTGTTGGAGCTGATATCAATACGTTGAGCCTGAAAGAATGAATGTGCCTGGTCATAATATAAATCAATCATGTTGGATACAGATAGAATGGCAATATAATCACTGGCACGCGGCAATTGCGTGATGGCATAACTTACAGCATTGCCTGTGCCGAGAATACGTACAATTTTTTCAATTCCCAGATTTTCAGTCCAGACCCGCACCTGTGCCCATTCATTTTCCGGTAAACCTTGAATTTGCCCGCTGATTTGGCCATCATCAACCTTTTCCACAGAAATTGTCAGATCATCTTTACTGGCAATCAATAGGACATCCTGACTTCCAATCAATTGTAGATCATCGTATATTTCAATATGATAGAGATCTAGTGATAATGGCTGTATACAAAAATCGGTTGTGATATCTGTATCAATATAGACTGTTTTTTGGATCCCTTCATTTTCGCCAACAGCAGTAATTTTTAAGTTTGAAGATTCATTATAACTGCCGGTCATGTTTCCGCAGAGATAATAGCCTGTTTGCAGCACCATTGTATAATGTTCCCCATTTGCCCTAACATTTACTGCCTGTGATCTTTTTATACATGCATTGGTACTGCTATTATCGCAGTAGTAAGCCGGCAGGTAGTTATCATGATTAATCATAATATAATAATCGGTGATAGATTTATCCAAACCATTGATTTGAAACGTGCCATCATCCCGGGTGTGTACCGCATCGCCTGTGCCTTCTGATGGCGACCAGAGGTGAACCAAAATGCCATCATATGCAGCGTGTTCAGTTGTTTGAATGAATATCTGTCCGGTAATACTTCCGCCTGAGACCATGTTAAAATTGATATTTTCCATAGGGCCATTTGTCAAATCAAGTATGGTTGCGGTTTGTGAATTGTCTGCATTTTGATAATACTGCCTGAGATAATCTGCTGACGTTGCCTGAATGACATAATCTGATTCATATGGCATATTCAAAAGCGTATACCGGCCATTTTGATCTGTGCATGCCGCATATATCTGACTGGTATCATCAGACAAAGACCAGGAATTAACACAGGCATTGGATAATTCGTTGCCTGTTTCAGATTTAATTATTCCGGAAATCCAGGTTGTGGCAGGAATGTAAAAATTGATCTGATTTGATGGCACTGTCACACGATTCGGGTATTGAAAGCCTCCCAAATCCACCATGCTGACAGTATATCCATTGTCGATTTCTGATACAGATTGAAGGCCAATAATGGTGTAGTTTCCCAGACTATCACTGAATGCGCCATTGCCGGTATTAAATACCTCACTCCATGCATTAACCCAGATATTGCCAATCCCCTGCCCCTCAGTGTTGGTAATACGTCCTGTAATGCTGCTTTGTTCCAGGGAAAGAATCATATCCATATGATAAAGATTTGTTTCGGAAATGGAGATTATTCGCGCCAGAGATTTTTCAAATTGAGATGTTTCGGGGATATCCTGCCCAATAATTTGGTTTTCTGGCAATGCATAGAATACCATTATTTGTTGATTTTCCCACCAGACAGATAAGCGATAATCTGATGCGGGTTTCAATCCTGTCAGGGTGTAATCTCCATTGCTGTCTGTTGTTGCCTGTACGCACCAGTCAATCATTTCGGAACAGGCTGATACCAGAAGAGATTCCTTCCCCTGTTCGCTATCATATACACGCCCTGAGATTTGCAGTGAGGGCATTGGATCAAGATAAAAATCAATCTGGCTTAAATCATGACTTTCGGTAGATAAATAATCCGCATGGCTGAAATGATCCTTTTGATTGTAAAATTGAGGTAAATAGTGCTGATCACTGGATATTGGAATGACACCCACCTTAATGTCATTTGATGCCGGTAATCCAGTAATAGTATAATTTCCCTGTGCATCACTCAGAGATTTCAATGTATAGCCAGAGCCATACGCAAAAATGTGAACCCTTGATAATGTTTGTACAGGACTTTCATTGCAATAAACTGTTCCGGAAATTGTTCGATCCTCTACTTGAATATACCTGATTTTCTGGATCTGGTCGAATTCTTTATCCCCATACACTGTCTGAATGACTGTATAACTACCGGGTATTTCAAAGGTATGCTCTGGAGAAAATTGATTACTTTGGGTATTGTCACCAAAATTCCAGGTCATCTGTTCAATTTCTCCCTCAGATAAATTCAAAAATTTAACTGTCAGGGGCGCTACACCGCGTGTTAAATCTGAAGAAAAACCTGCCTTGATATCTGCTGGGCTGGCGAAAATGTAATCTGCCTGCTCTTTTGTTCGTCGGCCATAGGGGCCTTCAACAGTAAGAATTACCGAATATTCGCCGGATGTTTTATAAACATGCAGTGGATGCTGCTCATAACTGATATAGCCATCACCAAACTCCCATTCCCAGGCATTGATTTTTCCAATACTGCTGTCAGTAAATTGAACTTCCAGGGGAACAATGCCTTCAATCGGTGTGGCTGAAAATCCAGCAATGGGAGCTGAAAGATCGATCACATGCACTGTGATGGTGTCTTTGTCTTTTCTTCCGGTTTGATCAGTCACTGTCAATTCAAATATCAAATTCTGATCATTTGTGATATCGGGAAGTACAAAACGTGAAGTTGATTGATTGCTCTCATTCAGATCAACAGAAATGCCATCAATCTGCATCCATGAATATGAAACAATATCATTGTCAGGATCACTGGATAAGCTGGCATCCAAAATTACTGTTTGCAACTCATTGATGGTTAAATTACTTCCCGCATTTGCAATGGGCATATCTGGCGTATTCACAACAGTGATATCAATCCAGGATACGAAAGAGCTTGCCTGACCATCAAACACATGAAATGAAAATCTATCAGTTCCGGCAAAATTTGCATTGGGTGTATATTGAACGGCATGATTGCTTAACAAGGTCATTTGACCATATTGTGTTGTGGTATCGATGATATAATTCAGCTCATCATTTTCAATATCTGATGCCTGTAATGCTTTAACGAGCGTCAAATCTTCAAAGGCCTGCCATTGATCATCCATTGACATAGGCACATCATTTACTGGAAGTACTTGTATTTCAATCGATTTTTGATCAGTTCCGCCATTGGTGTCATCAACAGTAATGCTCATATTGGATGTGCCAAAATAATGTGCATTGGGTGTCAGGCTTAATGCAAATGCATTTTCCAAAACAATTGGCTCTGATATCACAATGCTTTCATCAGTCTGGCAGGTGATCATGGATGGCTGAATTGTCGAATCAATATCAACAACTGAGAAATATATTGTTTTGCAAGTGTCTTCATTTATTGAATACGCATCTGCACTTTGGATTTTGGGCGCGTCATTTTGGGAAACAATCGTTATATCAAAGCAGGACATTGCTGATACCGCATTGGGATCAATTACCTTAATACACAGTTGCACCTGGCCCCATTGATCAGATTCCGGACTGATAAATACTTCTGTATGCGAAATACTTTGCTTTTCTGGATTGATAAGATGTTGATTACTGCTCAAGATTTCTAAAGAAAGCATATTGGATAGAAAATCCACATGCGAAATGTTAAATGAAATGGGATAATTTAGCGTATCTTCATTCATGGTGATGTCATCAATTGGTGATATAATGGGCATATCTTTCATGGGGATGACTTCCCAAACAAATGATGTTGAAGCTGTCAGCCCATGTGGATCATGGACAGTGACTGTTACCAGAGTACTGCCATAAGCATCAGGATGGGGAATCATCGAAACCTGTGTGAGAGATAAAATTGAATATTCTTCCATGAGAGATGGATGCTCTGCTGAGATTTGAATATCAAGCAGATTGGCGGAATCATCCACATCGTTTATCTGAATGTTTGATATTTCCAGAATCTCATCTTCCCTACTGACTTGCGTGTTTATTTCTTGAATTGTAGGTGGATCATTGACAGGGCGTATTTCAATAGTAAATGTCTGCATGGCTGTCAGGCCCTGGGCATCTGATGCGATCACCTGGAATAATGCGTCACCAAAGGCATCAGGAATGCATGCCAGTTTCAGCACATACAGGCCTTCAATATACACAAGGGATTCAGTCGTAAATAAGGTGCCCTGATTATTGATATCAAGCTGAATCATTTCTGTTGATGTTTCTAGATCATGCGGCAATATAGAGATTGACACGGGCGGACAATCCTCCGCAAAGGTCTGATCTGCAATGGGTAATAGTGTTGGGGGATCGTTTACAGGCTTTTGATAAATGAGAAAAGATGTGGCATCAGTTAAACCTTGTGGATCTGCTATTTCGATGATGATTTTCGATTCGCCGGACATATTTTCATGTGGAACTATGTTCAATTCAAAAGCATTGATTTTTTCAATATAATCCATTGAGATATCGTTATCAGAAAGAATTTGAGATTGAATTCTGATTGTGGGCAGCAAATCTGCTGTCGATGTTTCAATATCTTCAACATGAACGATAATGGGTGTAATGGCCTGATCTTCATCAACAATAATATTGTCGATTGTTTCGATAGCCGGGGCATCATTGACTGGCTGAATGTCCAGCAAAAGGGATCTTGAAACTGCGGCACCATTTGCATCTGTGACTGTGATTGCGATCCATGTACTTCCCCATGTATTATCGAAAACGTGAATGATCAGTTCGCGCTGTTCTGAAATGCCCTCAATTGCGTAATCTTTCAACAAATCTGTTCTGGATGGCTTTACTTCTACAATTAACTGGTCTGCGGAGGTTTCGATGTCTGACACTGTGAATGATACCGGAGAGATGGGACTGTCTTCGTTGACAAAAATGTTTTGTAATTCAGATAAAACAGGAAGATCGTTTTCAGGAAGTATATGAAGATCAAAACATGTACTTGATGTCAATGCGCCTGCATCTTTTACGCTGATGCAGATTTGGGAATTCCCATTCATATTGGCCCGCGGCATAATTTGCATGATATGATGATTGTTTTCATAGAGCAATTGCACATCAGTTTTTGATAGTACTGTATGATCTGATAAGGCCAAATCAATTTGAATCTGGTCAATGGGTGTTTCAATATCATTGATTGTCAGGGGAATTGAAACAGGGGCGGCATCTTCGTTGATCGTGATATCTTCTAATGCTTCAATAGATGGCACATCATTTACTGGATTGACTGTCAGAGTCAGATTGCAATATGAAGTTAATCCCTGATGATCAGACACAACGATTTGAATGATGCTTTCGCCGGATTGCTCAGGGATGGGTGATAGCTTGAGATGTGAATGGTCTTTTTCAAGAACAATTTCAATATCATTGCTTTCAATCAGATCCGGATTACTGGAATCGATCCAAAACGATAAATGCGCTAATGAAGTATCAATATCGCGTATCGTCAACATTACTGCTTCAGAAACAGTATCTTCTTCAATTTCAAGATATTGAATACAATGAATTTCAGGCGGATCATTTACAGGAAGGACAGTTAGCGTAAAGGATTGAGTTTTCGTGCTGCCATCAGTATCACGAACAGTCAATTGAATTTCTGCGGTTCCCGATGCATTACTGACAGGCGTAATCAATACTGTTCTTTCAGCATTCGTTCCACTGATCTGAATATTTTCATCAGGCAGTAATGTTGTGTTATTTGAGACAGCAGTTAATTTTAATGCACTGGAAGGGCTTTCAATATCCACTACCCGAACAACAATTTCATGGCCAATGGTATCTTCATCAATGGAGAAATCATCAATCCCAGTTATTTCCGGAGCATCATTTACTGGAAGAACAGTCAATGTCAGTGATTGAGAAATGCGGGCATTATCAGCATCCATTAAAAAAATTGTAATCAGCGTACTTCCCGATTTATTGGCCAAAGGAGTGGCTTCCAAAAAGCGATGTTTTCCCTGCCCTGTAATTTGTATGTGCGTATATGGTCTGCAATCGCCAGATTTACAGATGACCGATAGATTCAGTTGATTGGCCGGTGTTTCCAGGTCATAAATGTCAAAGGGCAGTTGAATTGCGGATGCATCTTCCATCTGCGGCGAAGGGATGATTGAAGTCATTTCCGGCATGTCATTTACAGGCAATATATCAATGCTGATTTGACTGGAATCGGATAATGCGCCATCAGAAACAGTCAATGTCAGAACAAGGCTGCCAGATACATTTGATGTGGGGGTTATTTCAATATAATTATTTGATTGAATTGAGATATTATTCAATGGCAGCAAATTTAAATTACTGCTCTGGATATCAATGAAAAGATCATCATTCTCAATATCTGTAATTTGAAAGGGTATGGATTGACCGGTGCTGTCTTCGAGTACTTCTATTTGTGATACGAGGTTCAGTATGGGAGCATCGTTAACAGGCGCAACTATTATTTGAAATGATCTTTTCGTTTCAGTCTCTCCATCATCAACAGATAGGGTAATTGTGCAGGTGCCATATTCATTGGGTGATGGCAAAATTTGAAGGTGGCGTTTTTTATCGGTTCCAGTCAGTATTAAATTGGATTGGGGAAGAAGATTTTCATCAGATGAACTGACAGCAACAATCAGTTCTGATGCATGGGTTTGAAGGTCAGAAACAGTAAAGTCAATCGTGTGTAATTGAGTATCTTCTGCCATATACTGATCATGAATCATGGAAATCATAGGCGCATCTTTATGAATTACCCCATGATTTTGACCGAATTTACTGTGATCATTGGCCTCATTGTCTTTAAAATGCCAGTATCCCAAAAGGCCGGTTTCATTTCCATAAAGTCGCTTGCTCATATGACTGGCAATTTGTTCCTGTGTTCGAACGATCTTCCACAGGCGAATGTCATCCATCTGGCCGCAATAATTGTTTGATATTGGATTATAAGAAAGACCTCCAAAAATAAGGGGGTGTAATTGATTTAAAATAAACGATTTATTATGGGTTTTGGTGGCATTTTCCTGACCATTGATATACAATACTACTTTTTGCATATCAATGCTGACTGCAACATGAGTCCATGTATTTTCTGGAATGGATGTATTTGAAAACAGTGTTATAGACTGATTGTCACTTCCAGAAATAAATTGCAGGATGTTATTATCAGTTAATGCCAGAGAAAAACCATTTCCATTCGCATCTATTTTATTGATAATTTGTCTTTTTTGAGAAGTAATGGTGCAGGTTTCAATCCATACTTCTGCTGTCATGGTGTTCTCTATGTGAAGGCTTTCATGGTCTGGTATTTCAACGTAGTCGCTTTCTCCATTAAAAGAAAGCGTATTTCCGCGAAGAACTGTTATTGTTTGTTGGTGTGATGACGTGTAATTTGCTTCATCGGTGACAGTTAACAAAATATGAGCCACCCCAAAATGTCCGGAAGCAATGGAAATATTGATCCAACGTTTTTCAGTCGTACCGGTCAATTGGATGGCATCCTGCGGAATTAAATCCAGATTATCAGATATGACAGTAAGTTGTAAATTGTCAGATGACGTTTCCGGATCACTGACCCTAAATTCTGTGCGTTGTGTTGCGGCATCTTCCTGCAAATATAAATCAATGGGCCGGATCAATTCCGGCGGATCTTCAACAGGTAGAACAGTTAATGTAAAGGTTTGAATGGATTCATCAGTCCCATCATCCGCATAAATTGTAATCAGGGCATCCCCATTTTGATTGTGCGGCGGTGAAAGAACGAGCCAGAACGTTTGATCATGATAATCCAATGAGATGCGCTCCTGTGGAAAAAGAATTGAATTATTTGTCTGAACGTTTACGTTTAGAGATTCAAAAGGTGTATCAATATCAGTCACAGTAAAACTGACTGGCGACATGACTGTGTCTTCATCAAAAGAACAATCCGCAACCGGACTGATTTCTGGCGGTTGATTCACCGATAAAACTTCAAGTAAAAATGCAGTTTGGCACTGAAGTAATCCATCACTCACTGTAATTGTGATCATAATTTCTCCAGAGCCATACATGACCGGTGTTAAAAACAGAGATTGAGATATAATTCCTGCATGTTCATTATCAATGGGAAGTAAATCTGGATTGCTGGATATGATATGAATATTCAATTCGGTATCTGCGCTTTCCGGATCTGAAACAATCAGTGGTATTGGCCCTGATGCGCTATTTTCATGAATATGCAGGTTTTGTATTTTTTGAATTGTGGGCGGGTCATTGATAGATAAGACTGTCAACTGAAAGCTTGAATTTTCGGTATAGGCACCATCTGACACTGTGACTGTTATCTGCGCAATACCAGAAACATGTGTTTCTGGCTGGATTTTAATTTCCCATGCATTGACGTTCCAGTGAATTTGCATTCCGGTTTCTGGAACCAAATTCGGGTTATCTGATATCATATGCACAGAAAGCGCTTCAATGGCGGTTTCCATGTCAGAAATATCCAGTTGAATGGGCCCCAATATGTTATCTTCGTTAATTATTTGATCCTGTATTGCCCCCATCTGCGGTCTGTCATTAACCGCATTGACAGTGACTTGAAAAAAGGCAGCACGTTCCTGAAAACCATCATTGACACGAACTGTGATATTTGCCTGACCGAATTTTTGGGCCTTTGGGGTGATAATCAATGCCCATTGATCATTGGCTTGAGATAAGTTTAAATTTATTGAATTATTTGGAATCAAATCAGTATTATCAGAAATAACTGTCAGAGAAAGGGATTCAAATGCGGTTTCATTGTCTGAAATATGGATTGCAACAGGTGAACTGATGGTATCTTCATCCATAACCACATTGGCAATGGGTGAAATTTGCGGGGGATCATTCTCGCTTCGCACCATGCAATTCAAGTTGCCGGTGGTTTGTGAGGTTTCATCCCAAACATGAATGGTTAACTGCGCACTGCCGGAAGTATTTTCTTTGGGTTTTATTTGAAGTAAATATCCGGTTTCAATTTTTGTCAGCCGAATATATTCTGATGAATTGGGTATCAGATCAATGTTACTGGAAATAATATCCATTTCAATGGATGTCATGGGCGTGTCCACATCAATAATGGGTATTTCAACCACATTGGATAAGACATCTTCAGGAGTTGAAATATTGGGTAATTCACCCAATTCTGGTGGATCATCGACAGACGTTATGGTGATAATTAATGCGTCAGATTGGCTTTCATGGACACCATCAAACACGCGTAGTTTTATGATATCATTTCCAAATACATTGGAAAAAGGGGTATACTCCAGACAGTATGGATCTACTAGAGCCGCATGACCCAAAGTACCCTGAGCCAAAATTGTCAATGTGAGATCATCACCATCCGGGTCAGATAATTGAATACAGGCGGTTAATGGATAATCTTCTTCTGTTTGAATACTTTGTGAAATAATTTCAGGTGGATTGTCATTTACATTGAGAACATGAATGATACTTTGTTGCTCAATCGTATATGCACCATCTGTGATGGCTGTTAGAATTGTATAAGATTGAATGTGCTCAAAATCCAACAAATCCTTATTTTTTACAGAAATGATTCCAGAATCGCGTGACACATCAAATACTTCTGTGTTTGTAATTAATTGATATTCAAGTAAATCATAATCCCTATCACTGGCTTCTATCTGACATATCAGGGTATCCAAAGGACTGTTTTCATTAATACTGCATTCCTGATACGTTGCAGTGGGCGGATTGTCATTAATATTGACCACATGAATGATTACGATACCGGTGTCTGAATATTGACCATCCCATACCTGAACAGTAAGTGTATAATCGGTTTGCGTTTCAAAATCCAGGGGACTGGCAAGGGTAATTTCAGCAGAGTATGGATCAATGGAAAACTGTGGCATACTATTTTGAATCGTATAGGTTAATGAATCAAAATCCGCATCTGTTCCCAAAGTTGTCAATACAATAGTTCCAATCTGTTGGTTTTCTGGAACATTGCATTGAAAA